>Ga0209933_1000382_pt1 | contig 87138 bp, 71 predicted proteins | sample ThiBiot_300_biof_FD_183944 | JGI IMG/M metagenome (GOLD analysis project Ga0209933, IMG submission 183944) | Wastewater bioreactor microbial communities from Cape Town, South Africa - Thiocy_cont_300_biof (SPAdes) | ecosystem: Engineered > Bioremediation > Thiocyanate > Unclassified | place... | reverse complement strand
TCGGGCCGCATCTTTAGCCACAACACCCGGCTAGCTTCGCTGACATGGCAGTTGCGCATGATAATGTTCCGGTTATGAATGGCCTCACTGCCGCAGGTAAGCGCTGAATGGCAAAAGCCAAACTCACAATCTTCTATGATAATGTTGGTATTAGCCCCGTTGTTCGGCACCCGATCGGCCCAGGGACCTTTGCCGCCCTTGAGCGCAATCGCATCATCATTTACCGACATATAGCATCCTTTGATGAGTACATTGCTGCAAACATCAAGATCAATGGCATCAGTACTGGGGGCTTTTACAGGTTTATAGGGCGAAAAAATGTGTACATCCAATATTTTCACGTTCTGACACTGGTAGTAATGACTCGTCCAGAAACCCGAATTATGCAGTTTGACATCCTGTATCTGAACGTTATTGCATTTCCAGATAAATACCAGCCGGGGACGCGACACCTCCAGATTGGTACAATTCGGATTTTCTTTACGCCGGGCCCAGAAAGCCTCCCAGAAGTGTAACCCATTACCATCGATCTTTCCTTTTCCGGCAATGGTAAAGCCATTAACCTGATAGGCATTGACCAGAGCGGCAAAGTAATCCAGGCTCTGTCCTTCCATGCGGGACGGTAGTTTGGGGTAATCGGCAATGTTGTCGGAGCCTTTCAGTACTGCCCCGTCGGATAGATACAAATGAGTTTTGGGTTTGAAGAACAGTGCCCCGCTCATAAATGTCCCTTTCGGTATCACCACGACGCCCCCTCCCCGCTGAGCGGCTGCATCGATAGCCTTCTGAATTGCTACCGTTTGAACCAGTGTACTATCTTGTTTTACCCCATAATCTGTAATAACATACACTTTCCCAAGTTGAGCCAGGGTTACTTTTTTTACCGTTCTGAACCAGTCATTAATGACTGTCCCATCCGGAAAAATCTCTTTTCCTGGCGCCTGGGCGACAGCCTGCCTAACGCCTATAATCGTAAAAGCAAGTCCAATAAGTAATCGTTTCATGGTAAATCCGTTCGGGTCGAAAGTTTTACGGCTAATCAACTGGCAAGTTGCAAAGCTTTACTGACTCATCCATCCTGCTCCTTCGGGTGTCTTATCGTAATGGTCATTGGCAAGAAGTTGTTTCTATTTACCAGCATAAATAAGCCTAAAGACAGTTGAGGATTTCCGACTAGCTCTACCTCTTTCATCCAGAGCCTATTATCAGAACATTTTAAAAAATCCCTAAGCTTATTTACCACTCTCCCCGCCGGATTGCCTATTTTTACCAAAGGAACAAAATCAGGTTCAATCCATAAATCTGATAAATTCTGGTTCAGACCTATGCAATTCTCCCATCTCCACTGCCATACCCAATACTCCCTGCTCGATGGGCAGGCCGACATTAAAAAGCTGATTAAGAAGGCGAAAGGTGATAATATGCCTGCTGTGGCGATTACCGACCACGGCAATATGTTTGGGGTATTCGAATTCGTCGCGGAAGCCAGCAAGCAGGGCATTAAGCCTATTGTTGGGTGCGAATTTTATGTGGTAGACGACCATACGCGGAAACAGTTCACCAAGGAGCAGAAGGACATTCGTTACCACCAACTGCTATTGGCTAAAAACCCGCAGGGCTACAAAAACCTGGCTAAACTTTGCTCGCTGGGTTACATGGAGGGACTCTACGGTAAATATCCGCGCGTAACGAAGGAACTGATCGATAAATACAAGGAAGGGCTCATTGCTACTACGTGTTGCATTGGGGCTATCGTGCCCAAGACCATCCTGAAAAAAGGCGAAGAAGCGGGCGAAGCCGAATTCAAATGGTGGCTCGACCGCTTCGGCGAAGATTACTACGTTGAGCTACAGCGGCACGAGATTCCCGACCAGATTAAGGCCAATGAGGTACTGGTGAAGTTGGCCCGGAAGTACAATGTAAAAATCATTGCGTCGAACGATTCGCACTACGTAGACCGCGACGACTGGGTTGCTCACGATATTTTACTTTGCGTAAACACGGGCGAAAAACAGAGTACGCCGTCGATGAAGGAATTCAACGACGATGAAGCGATGCCCAAAAATACCCGATTTGCGTTCTTCTCCGATCAGTTCTATTTCAAGAACACGCAGGAGATGAGCACGTTGTTTCACGACCTGCCCGAAGCCATCGACAACACCAACGAGATTGTCGATAAGGTGGAGGTGCTGAAGCTCAAACGGGATATTCTGCTGCCCAACTTCCCGATTCCTCAGGAGTTCCAGATCCATACCGACGACGTAGCGAACCAGTGGGAATACCTCAAGCACCTGACCTTTACCGGCGCGAAAGAACGCTGGGGTGAAATTGACCAGAAAGCGCAGGAACGCCTTGACTTCGAATTGTTTACAATCAAGACAATGGGTTTCGCGGGCTACTTCCTCATTGTAGCCGACTTCATCAAAGCCGGGCGTGACTTGGGCGTGATGGTCGGACCAGGACGGGGTAGTGCGGCCGGAAGTGCCGTAGCCTATTGCATCGGCATTACCAATATTGACCCGATTAAATACGACCTGCTGTTCGAGCGATTCCTGAACCCTGACCGGAAATCCATGCCCGATATCGATACCGACTTTGACGATGAGGGTCGTCAACGGGTAATCGACTATGTAGTGGATAAATACGGCAAGCAACAGGTGGCCGCGATCGTTACGTATGGTACCATGGCGGCCAAATCGGCGATCAAAGACGTGAGCCGGGTGATGGACTTGCCTTTATCCGATGCCAACGCGCTGGCAAAACTCGTTCCCGATAAGCCAACGTATAACATGACCCTCCGGCGGATTTTCGAAGATCCGATCGATGGGCCGGGTGGTCTGGCGGGTGTGATTCAGCCCGACGAGGTGGAGAATGTAAAGCGCATGCGGGCGCTCGAAGCGGGCGACCAGTCCGTTGGGCGTACGATGAAACTGATCGACACCGAGAAGGTACAGAACGTACTGCAACAGGCGCGTCGGCTGGAAGGAACAGTTCGGAACACGGGTGTTCACGCGGCCGGTATCATCATCGCGCCTGATGATCTGTCGAACATCGTCCCCGTCTCGACATCGAAAGATACCAACCTGATTATCACCCAATATGAGGGGAAAGTTATTGAGGACGCGGGCGTTATCAAAATGGACTTTCTGGGGCTGCGCAACCTGACGATCATCAAGGAATGCCTGCGACTCATCAAGCAAAATCACGGTGGGCTGTTCGTCAACGGCGTCGAAACCGGCATTGACGATATTCCACTGGATGATCCGAAAGCGTACGAACTGTTCCAGCGGGGCGAAACCAACGCCATTTTCCAGTTCGAATCCGACGGGATGAAGAAGCACATGAAGGACCTGAAGCCCGACCGCTTCGAGGACCTCATTGCCATGAACGCGCTCTATCGGCCTGGTCCTATTCAGTACATTCCGAACTACATCAACCGCAAACATGGCCGGGAGGAAGTCAAATACGACCTCCCCGAAATGGCGGAATATCTGGCGGATACGTATGGCATTACGGTCTATCAGGAGCAGTTAATGCTGCTGTCGCAGAAGCTGGGTAATTTTACCAAGGGCGATGCCGACGTACTGCGGAAAGCGATGGGTAAAAAAGACCGCGCAACGCTCGACAAGATGAAAGGCAAGTTCATGGAGGGCTGCGCGGCCAACAAACTGAACCTGAAGACCTGCGAGAAGGTCTGGACCGACTGGGAAGCGTTTGCGTCGTACGCGTTCAACAAATCGCACTCGACTTGCTACGCGTTCGTTGCCTACCAGACGGCATACCTCAAAACCTACTACAAATCCGAGTACATGGCGGCCGTCCTGACAAGCTGCCTGGGCAACATCGAAAAGATTACGTTCTTCCTCGAAGAGTGTAAAAACATCGGTATTCCCGTACTTGGCCCCGACGTCAACGAATCGGAGCGCGTATTTGGCGTGAACCAGAAAGGTGAAATTCGGTTTGGGCTGGGCGGTATCAAAGGGGCGGGTGATGCCGCCGTTGAGGCCATTATAGAAGAGCGCCAGGCGGGTGGTCCTTTCAAAGATATTTTCGACTTCGCGATCCGGGTCAACCTACGTACCGTCAATAAGAAAACCCTTGAATCGCTGGCCTACGCCGGTGCTTTCGATGCCCTGGACGAATACCACCGGGCGCAATATTTCGAGGTACCCCCTACCGAAACCAGCCCTTTCCTGGAAAAAATCATCCGGTATGCCAACAATTACCACGCCGAGAAAGCGGCTGCCCAGCAATCGCTGTTTGGGGCATTAACGGGTGGAGAACCGATGTTGCCCCGCCCCAAAGCCCCAACAGTGCCTGAATGGAACCAGATTGAAAAGCTGAAATTCGAGAAAGACGTGGTTGGTTTTTATATCACCGGCCACCCGCTCGATGAATTCAAACTCGAACTCGAAGGTTTTTGTAATTGTACGCTGGACAAAATCTACGAGATCAAAAGCCCAGAAATCAAGGTGGCCGGCATTGTATCATCGATGCAGACGAAGATCGCCAAAAACGGCAATCCGTTCTGTATTTTCAAGATCGAAGATTACAGTACCTCCGTCGAACTGGCTCTTTTCGGCGACGATTACGTGCGGATGGGCCAATACATCGACGTGGGCCGTTTTCTGCACATTACCGGCAAAACGCAAAACCGCTGGAACTCCGAAAACCTGGAATTCAAAGCCACCAACATCCGGCTGCTGACTGAGATGCGGGAGAAATTCTGCAAAGAAGTCCGCGTATCGCTAACGCTGGACGCGGTAAACGCCCAGTTGATCAGTCAGATCAATGACCTGGTCAATGCTTACCCAGGCACTTGTTCATTGTCACTGAATGTAGTTGACCCGGTCGAACGGATCGAAGTGAGTCTACAGGCACGGACGCTAAAAGTGTTCCCAGCCAATACATTTATCCGGGCGCTGGAAGCCATGGACGGGGTCACCTGCAAGGTGGCGTAGGATTCGGAACTAATCGGACTGAAAACGGTTTATGTGGGAGAAACAAGTTAAACTAATAAACTATTTTCACTCATGGCAGCAGGATCACTTGCCGTAGAAGCAACCGATGCAAACTTCGACGAACTCATAAATTCTGATAAACCTGTTTTAGTAGACTTCTGGGCTGAATGGTGCGGTCCCTGTCGGATGGTAGGCCCGGTTGTTGAACAACTTGCTGGCGAATACGAAGGGAAAGCCGTTGTCGCCAAAATGGACGTTGACCAACATTCGCAGGTTCCAGCCAAATTTGGTATCCGCAGCATCCCAACCCTGATGATCTTCAAAAACGGTCAGTTAGTTGATAAAGTAATTGGTGCCGTTCCCAAGAACGTACTGGAGCAAAAGCTACAGGGCGCTCTTGAACCCGCAGCGATATAAATTTTTAGAGGAAAAGGAGAAGGGACGAAGGGAGAAAAGGAGTTGCAATTGCATTCCTTTTCTCCCTTCGTCCCTTCTCCTTTTCCTCTTTTATACCAACATCCGCATTGGATCTTCGAGCAGTTGCTTCACCGTTTGCAGGAAAGCAGCCCCCGTAGCACCATCTACCACACGGTGATCGCAGGAGAGCGTCACTTTCATAACATTGGTTGGTTTGGCCACATCTCCCTCGAATTTCACAGTCTGTTTGATCGTACCTATCGCCAGAATGCAGGAATCAGGTGGATTGATGATCGCCGTAAATTCGTCGATGCCAAACATACCCAGGTTCGAGATCGAGAATGTACTACCTTCCCAATCTTTCGGCTGTAGTTTTTTATCCTTCGCTTTACCCGCCAGGTCTTTTACTTCGCCCGAAATGGTCGACAGTGTTTTCTGATCGGCATTGCGAATAACCGGCACCAGCAGCCCTTCATCGACGGCTACCGCTACTCCGATATTGACATATTTGTATTTACGGATTTTATCGCCCAGCCACGACGAGTTTACGTTCGGATGCTGTTTGAGCGCCAGTGCAGCCGCTTTGATCACGAAATCGTTGAACGATACTTTTACTGGGCTCACTGTATTGACGGTACCGCGTAACTCCATCGCCTTGTCCATGTTAATTTCCATGGTCAGGTAGAAGTGCGGAGCCGTGAACAGACTTTCGCTCAGACGGCGGGCAATCGTTTTCCGCATCTGGCTCACCGGAATATCCTCGTATTCACCAACAGGTGTCGGTACCGATGGAGCGGCTGGCGCTGGAGCAGGTGCTGGCTGTGCAGCCGGTTGTGGTGCGGCCGGTTTAGCAGCCGGAGCAGCACCAGGTGTAAAGGACTCTACATCGCTTTTCACAATGCGACCTTCGGGGCCTGTACCATGCACCTGTGCCAGATTGATTCCTTTATCGGCGGCAATCGCTTTTGCCAAAGGCGACGCTTTAATCCGACCGTTCGAATCAGCTACATCTCCGGCAGCCCCGGCATCTGATAAATCTGTATCAGCATTGGCAGGTAGATTAGCCTGTGGGTTCTGCTGGGCCGTAGCACCACCACCTTCGCCCGTTGCAGCGGCTGGTGTTGAACCACCACCGTCGAGCAGTACTTTGAAGTTGGCCCCTTTTTCACCGACAACAGCAATGATATCGTCAACGGCAACCGAAGAACCTTCTTTTACTCCGATGTAAAGCAACGTACCTTCTTCGTAGGCTTCGAGGTCCATGGTGGCTTTATCGGTTTCCACTTCGGCCAGAACATCGCCCGACTTCACCGTGTCACCTTCTTTTTTATGCCAGGCAACAATGGTTCCTTCGGTCATGGTATCGCTCATTTTCGGCATCCGAATAACCGACGCATTCACTTTTTCGGCTGGGGCTGCAGAAACGGCTTTCTGATCAGGCAGATTGGTAGTAGTTTCGGCACTAGCGCTATTGGCCGGAGCAGGCGCTGGAGCCGGGCTAGGTGCAGGAGCCGCCTGCTGGCTGCCACCACTGGAACCGTTGAGTAATGCTTTATAATCTTCGCCTTCTGCACCGATAACGGCCAAAACGCCATCGACGGGCACAGAAGCTCCTTTTTCAACACCGATATAGAGCAAGGTACCTTCCTCATACGATTCGAGGTCCATAGTTGCCTTATCAGTTTCGACTTCGGCCAGTATATCGCCGGACTTTACTTTATCGCCCACTTTTTTGTGCCACTCCGCAATGACGCCTTCGGTCATGGTGTCGCTCATTTTGGGCATTCGAATTAATTCAGCCATAATTTAGCTATGTGTATATCGGGTTATACGAAACGATCGGCCGGGCTGGAGAGTACGTTCTGCGCCCCAGTTAAGGGTCAAAATTAAGAGAAAGGAAATTAATAGTGAAGAATGAAGTGTGTAGAGTAAAGAATAGTTTCCAATCTTTTATTCTATATTCTATACGCTTCATCCTTCTCTTCTATTCTACCCACAATACTAATCCTTTCAAATAGCCCCCTTCTGGATGAAATAAACTAACAGGATGGTCGGCGGGCTGGCTCAGGTGATGTAGTACACGCACCTGCCGCCCCGCTTCGATGGCAGCTGCTACAATAGTATTATAAAATAGTTCGCGGTCAACTACCTGCGAACAGGAGAAGGTAAATAAAATTCCACCAGGGGCCACTCGCCGAAATCCTTCTGCATTCAATCGTTTGTAACCCTGAACGGCGCGGTGGCGGGCCGATAAGCTTTTCGCAAACGCCGGAGGGTCAAGCACCACTACATCGTACTGACGGTCGTGCGTCTTCAGGTAATGCATTACGTCTTCCGCAAAGGCTTCATGATGGCTGTCTTCGCCGAAATTCGCCACTACGTTTCGGTTCGTCAGATCAATCGCTTTCTGCGATACATCAACCGAATGCACCAGGTTTGCCCCTGCTTTGAGGCCATATACCGAAAAGCCGCCCGAATAACAGAATGCATTTAACACGTTTTTACCTTGTGCATACTGCGCCAGCAAGGCCCGATTATCGCGTTGATCCAGAAAAAATCCGGTTTTCTGACCCGTTATCCAATCGACTAGAAACGTGTTGCCATTTTCCTGAACCGGATGCGGCACGGGCGTTCGGCCATACAAATAGCCGTTGGTAACGGTAGCCCCATATTCGTCGGGCAAGGTGTCGGCACTTTTATCATAGACCGCTTTAAGCGCATCGCCAAAAACAGCTTTTAAGGCTTCGGTAATCAACTCGCGTTCGCGGTGCATGCCAATCGAATGTGCCTGCAATACAACCACACCATTATACATATCCAGTATCAGACCTGTACACCCATCCCCTTCGCCATGAACGAGCCGGTAACAGTTTGTTTCTCCTGTCACAATCGTTTGGCGAATACTTCGAATATGGCTTAGTTTTTTTGTCCAATAGGCCACATCGGGTACTACAGGCCCACCTGCCGTGGCCCCAAACGAAAACAAACGCACTGCAATACTGCCGTCATGATAATGCCCCGTGGCCAAATAGCGCTGCTTATTGTCAAATACTTCAACAACATCCCCATCTGCCACATGGCCTTCATACCGGCTAATGGCCCGTGAAAACACCCAGGGGTGAAACCGACGAACCGCTTCATCGCGCCCAGGCTGCAAATAAATTTTGGAAAAATTCATGCACAAAGATAAAGAGTGAAAGAGTGAAAGAGTGAAAGAGTGAAACTGTCAACAATTTTTTCGCTCTTTCGCTCTTTCACTCTTTCACTCTTTACTTTTTCCCCATCTTTACACTTTCGCTTTGTAAACTTTCAACCTATGCAACGACGTAGTTTCCTTAAGCAATCCGGCCTACTCACGGCGGGTGCTTTAACCCTTAGCCAAAGTAATTTATTTGCCAACGCTCCTGCCAAGACCATCAATCCATTTGGAGCCCAACTGTATAGTGTTCGTGATATGATGCCCAAAGACCCGAAAGGTGTTATGACGCAACTGGCACAGATGGGCTATAAACAATTCGAAAGCTACAGTGGTCCACAAGGCTTTTTGTGGGGTATGCAACCGAAAGAAATCAAATTATTCCTCGACGGTCTGGGTGTAAAAATGGTGAGTACTCACTTCAACTACCGGGCAGAAGTGGATAAGCCGGACCAGCTCAAGAAAAGTATTGAAATGGCGCACGATGCCGGATTGACTTACCTGCTTTGCCCATTTTATGGTCCGCAAAAAACCTGGGATGAATGGAAGAAAGTAGCCGATCAGTTCAACACCGTTGGCGAAGAGGTGAAAAAAGCAGGCTTGAAATTCGGTTATCACAACCACGACTATTCGTTCCGCCCACTCGATGGTAAACTTCCACAGGACTTCCTGCTGGACAATACCGATCCTAAATACGTAATGTTCGAACTGGATTTGTGCTGGATTGATGTAGCGGGTGTGAATACAGAAGAACACCTCAAAAAATACGGCAAACGCTACGAACTCTGCCATGTAAAAGACTACAAAGTTCAGGATGGTAAGCCCGTCCAGAATGACCTCGGCAAAGGCAACGTAGACTTCAAAAAGACGCTTCGCATTGCTATGAACAGTGGTATCAAGTATTTCCTGGTCGAACAGGAGCAATACCCTGAGTCGTCTATCATCAGCATGAAAAACGACGCGGAGTATATGAAACAACTCAGTGTCTAAACCAGGATTTAACGGATTGAGGGATTAAGCTGATTTTGCTGTAGTCATTTAACAAAATCAGCTTAATCCCTCAATCCGTTAAATCCTGGTTCAATTTTCCTCCCTCGCTGAAAACAACCGTTTAAGCCATCCCATTTTTTCTTCTGTTTCTTCTTTCTTCTCATCATTGGTAAACTGATAGTTTGCCAGTACCCGTAAATCAGGTTGACCCGCATCGACCCAACAGGTGTACCAGAAATCGCCAACCATCTTTACAGAAGCCCGCATCTGTCGCTCCACCTGTCCCTTTAAGTGTTCATGATACCGTCGGGAGAAATCGGCAGAATACACTTTGGTAGTAACACCATTCCGTTCTTCGAAACCATACTTCTGCGTTTCCCCTACTTCATCGGTTAGCTGCCGTTCAAAACGCAGTACCGAATCCAGCGCTGCGTTCGCTTTAAAAACTGCTCGCCAGGCTGCTTTTTGTGGCGAATAAATGTATTCCGCCTGCCCCGTCAGAAAATCATAATCGACGCTGAATAACTCTGGTAAGCGGGATTCCCAAAAGCCATGAATCCCCTGCTGGTTCGTTAATTGACCATTATAATTACGCGTTGTATGTAATGGAACATTGGCATCGGCAATATAATGGCCTAAATCGGCCGCAACCCGTAAAATCCGACGAACATTCCGCTCTTTGAAAGCTTCCGTCAACTGATATTTCGTGAGCTGAATCTGCCAGGGAACAATACCATGTAAAGCCAGCGTATCGGCTCCATATCGTTCCGTAGCTTCCTTATAATAGCGCGGTAGCGTAGTACTCGTCGTATCTGAATAGGCATCTAGATCAATAAAATGACGGGGGGCTTCGCCAACCACAGCATACCTGCGCTTGTCTGGGTTTACTGCATTGTCGCTCAGATAGGTTATGTACTTTTTAAAGAATGGCACCATTTCCACAGGCAGGGTAAAAACAGCCAGCCGATTGATTTGCTGATGGGCATAAAAGCCCCACGTAGGACGGTTTTGGATAGGTTTTCCCAGTATAATGGGGGTACCACTTACTAAACTCCCGAAAAAAAAGCTGGTTGAAATGAACAACCAAATAAATCTATTGTAGCTTTGATAAAACATGGTACTTTACAGCGAAAAATAGTAACTATTCAATTAAAGCTCCATGTTATTCAGAACAAAATTTCGAAAAACAGAAAAATATCGAATAATCATGAATGCTAAATCAAAAGGGTATGCCCTTGTCGTTGTGTTGATGTGCGCGTTTGCTTTAACAATCTATGGTGCTTACTCACCTGCGCGAAAAGCCCAGAAACAGCAGATTGTGTGCATAAAATTTAAAAAAGGGGTCGAAAGTCAAGCTGTTGAACGGCATATGAACGGTTTTGCGGCTCTAAAGCATGAAATTCCACAGATCGTCAATTACACCTCAGGCAAGACAATTTTGCCAAATCAGGCGGTTTCTGATTATGACGTAGTGCATTATCTTACGTTTCAATCCGAAGGCGATATAAAAAATTTCGAAAAAAGTGAAGCGTACAAACAGTTTGTATCAGAGAACCAAGGAATCTGGGAAAAAACGTTGATAGTCAACGCCGACATTCGCCCATAAAAATTGGATTAAGAAAAGAAATTCGGCTGGAGCCTTTGGTTGTTCCGGCCGAATTTCTTATTTTTGCGCCCTCATATCGCGACAACGATCTCATTTATATACCAATGGCAAACCATAAGTCATCAAAAAAAGCAATCCGGTCGAGTGCCAAGAAGCGGCTCCAGAACCGTTATCAGCATGTAACTACCCGGAACATGGTGAAAAAACTCCGTGCTACTACCGACCACGCAATGGCCGTTGAGCTGTTCAAATCGGTTTCTTCAGCGCTGGACAAACTCGCCAAACGGAACATCATTCATCGGAACAAAGCAGCCAACAACAAGTCGAAACTGGCTCGTTTGGTTAACAGCCTAAAAGCTGCTAACGCTTAGTTCTGTCGGACTTATCCAGATTCTCTGGATTCTATCGATTCATTTATGCCATTGATAGAGTAGAGAATCCAGAAGACCTATACACTTGTCCGTATATCCTATTGAAAACCTTACCTATTTGTGGGTAAGGTTTTTTTGTGCATTTTGTCAACGGAAAATGCTCCGTAACTTACTTGCACCTATGACATACGAAAACTCTGGCACCATTCAAAGTTGGGCCGAAGAGGATAGGCCCCGCGAAAAGCTGATGCTAAAAGGTAAAGCGGCCTTATCAGAAGCTGAACTGGTTGCCATACTGATTAATTCAGGTACAGTTGACCTGACGGCTGTTGATGTGGCCAAAATCATTCTGAAAAGCGTCAATAACAACCTCAATGACTTAGCCAAACTAAGCATAAAAGATCTCTCTAAATTTCGAGGAATCGGAGAAGCGAAAGCCATTAGTATTGTAGCTGCTCTTGAGCTGGGCCGTCGGCGTAAAGAACAGGATCGACCGCAACGGGCCCGCGTAACCTGCTCACGCGATGCGTATAATGAAATGATTCCGCACCTGATCGACAAGCCGCACGAAGAGTTCTGGATATTGCTGATGAATCGCGCCAACGAGATTCTCCGGCCCGTTCAAATCAGCTCGGGTGGCATTTCGGGTACGGTTGCCGATCCAAAAATTATTTTCAAACAGGCGCTTGAACATCTGGCGTCCTCGATCATTCTGTTTCATAATCATCCATCGGGCAATCTCACGCCCTCTCAGGCCGATAAAGACCTGACCCGAAAGCTAAAAGATGCCGGACGAATTCTGGACATTCCGGTGCTGGACCATCTGATATTTACGGATAAAGCCTATTTCAGCTTCGCCGACGAAGGGATATTATAAATTGTCATTTGTTGTCATTGATCGTGAGCAAAAGCGATTAATGACTACAAGTTCAATCCCTGCATCACCTCCACTCGGCTCAACTCACGCACATCACCGGATTTCATACCATCGGCGGTAAGGCTTTCTATAGCCCAGCGTGCCAGTCGAAGCGTTGGAAAGCCTACCGATGCGGTCATTTTTCGAACCTGCCGATTTTTACCTTCATGCAGAGAAATAGATAGCCAGGATGTAGGGATGCTTACCCGATAGCGAATAGGTGGATTTCGTTCGGGCAGCGCCGGTTCAGGAATAATCTGAGCAGTGGCTGGTAAAGTATGATACGGTTTCCCATCGACTGAGATCGTCACACCTTTCGCCAGTTGCGAAGAGGCCTGTTGGGTCAATGCCCCCTCTACCTGCACATAATAGGTGCGATGATGGCGAAACTTGGGATTCAGCAGCCTATGATTCAATTGCTTGTCGCTGGTCAGCAGCAGTAAACCCTCGCTATCCGCATCGAGTCTCCCAACCGGGTACACATCTTTTGGAAAGTCAAAATCCAGATCAGCCAGCGTCGGCTTGTCACCCTCCCGCGAAAACTGCGAGAGCATGAGATAAGGCTTGTAAATGAGGTAATACATGATTGAATGTTGAATGATAGAGTGATTGAATGATTGAATAGAAAGGCTTGCGCCAGCCTATTCAATCATTCAATCACTCTATCATTCAACATTGACAACCATACCGGGCAGTGATCGGCATGGACGGCGTCGGGGAGCATCTGACAATCGAGAATCTGGTCGCGGAGGTTGTCGGTTAACGATGCATAATCGATACGCCAGCCCTTGTTATTACCCCGCGCTCCTGCTCGATAACTCCACCAACTATAGGCAACCTTATCGGGGTTTTTAAAGCGGAACCCGTCGGTCATCCCTGAGCCAAACCAGCTATCCATCCAGGCCCGCTCTTCGGGCAGGAATCCAGTCGTGTATTTATTTCGAACCGGGTCATGAATGTCGATGGCAGTATGCGCAATATTATAATCGCCTACCACAATCAACTTCGAGCGTGTTTTCCGCAGGGTGTCGATATAGGTATAGAAATCGGCCAGAAACTCCATCTTCACACCCTGGCGAACCTCACCCGATGTGCCCGAAGGAAAGTAGCAATTCAACAAGGTCAGATCGCCAAAGTCGGTGCGAAGGATTCGGCCTTCGCAGTCGTACACGGGTAACCCACAACCCAGCACAACGTTAGTAGGCGCAATTTTCGAGAAGGTCGCCACGCCGGAGTAGCCTTTCTTCTCGGCGGCATGCCAGTGGTATTGATAACCCAGTTCTTCAAACGGTTTCAGGTCGACTACATCGGCAGTGGCTTTCACTTCCTGAAAACAAAGAATATCGAATGATTGAGTGGCCAGCCAGTCGATCAGGCCATTGCGCATAGCCGCCCGAATACCATTAAGATTATAGGATATGAGTTGCATTAGGTAGGTTAAATCTATCCTTCACAGACGGTTTGCCAATACGGCTTAACTAACAATAAACGCCGTTTGGAGGCAGCCTGTGAATCAGATTTACATTCTTTCATCCAATTAAAAACACGCCAAAAGCGCTCATCAACCGACATAGCATTCCATTCATCGCAAATAGCCAGTATTCGCTGGGAGAACATTTCATCCCATTCATCAGTCTGGGAAGAGAGTTGATCAGAATTACTCATAAATTCCCAGCAACCAATTCACCTTCCTTGGCCTGTGTTTTCTGTGTATCAGTAAACAGCAGCACAAACAGAATCAGCACGACAGCGGCAATACCGGCCGGAACCAGCCATACGTTTAGCCAGTCTTTGGTGCCATCGGGCCGGGTGTACATGTCCAGCACAATTCCCGAAATCTTGGAACCAATACCCATTCCAATTCCGTAGGTAGCAATGGAAATGAGCCCCTGTGCCGACGACTTGATTTTTTCACCCGCCTTGTTGTCGGTATAAATCTGTCCGGTCACGAAGAAGAAATCGTAACATACGCCGTGTAGCACAATCGCGATGTAAAGCATCCACTCGGAGGAGACATCACCATAGCCGAAGCAGATGAACCGAACTATCCAGGCAACCAACCCAACAATCAACATCTTCTTAACGCCTAGCCGACTAAAAGCCAGTGGAATGAGCAGCATAAAAATCACTTCCGACGCCTGCCCCAGCGACATCTTGTTCTCGACGTTCTGCATACCGCCATCGGTGAGCGAAGGGTTAGCCATGGCGTAATAGAACGAAAGAGGAATACAGATCAACACCGACGATAGGAAGAAAATGGCAAACGAACGATCTTTAAAGAGTTTGAACGCATCCAGCCCCAGTATCTGTGAGAACGAGGTGGATGTGGTTGCTTTGGGGGGTGTATCGGGCAGAAAGAATGCCAACACACCCAGTACAACGGCTGAATACATCGACAGTTGGAAAATCGTCACCTTATCGCCAAATCCCAGAAACCCTACAATGTTTGTAACAACAATCCAAGCAACTGTACCAGACACCCGGATAAATGGAAATGCATCTTTATTATTACTGACTGGGGAAAAGACAATAAATAATCCACCAGCTAAAATGATTCCTAAGGGCAACCATGTAGCAACTGGATTATTGCTAAACTGGTCAGAGATAAATTTAAAATATACAAGGGCTACCCCTCCCACTATAAGCAATAAACTACCAACGATCTTTAACCATTTATAAGAACCGTCATTGTCCAGATGAGTAAATGCAATAGATGAGGTCAGCGCCAGGGTCGGAGCAAACGTAAGGCAGTACGCCAGAATCAGGTAGAAAAACTGACCAGGGTCAGTGTTCTGGGTAATAAAGTATAAAACGACAGCGCCAAGCAGGTTTAGCACACCCAGCACTTTCTGAGCCGCAAAGTACCGGTCGGCAATCATCCCGACGAAGAAAGGCGCAATGATCATGGCCAGCGAAAAGGCGGCATACGCATTACCTACCTGATCGCCAGAGGCATGTAATTCGGTTAAAAGGTATTTACTCATCTGACCGTACCAGGCTCCCCACACAAAAAACTGGAGGAACATCATGACGGAAAGTTTGACGCGGGTCGTAGGCGACATTGTAGGTTTTTAAAATTTAAGGTTTCAACCGATGAAGGTAGCCAACAGCCGTCAGCCCTGCAAGCCGATAGACCGCGAAAGTTGCCGACTATGCAATAATGTATCCGTTTCTCTTTCGTTATAACGAAACTCGTACATACTTTCTGCACCAGAGGTCTATCTTTGGCGTAATTTCTGACTAAACTAGTACATGAAAACACAACTGAAAACCCTTATTGCCCTGGTGGCATTTCCGGCCTTAACTTTCGCCCAGACAGCCGATGAAGTTATCGATAAAAACATCGCGGCTTTAGGTGGAGCCGACAAAGTAGCTGCCGTCAAGACGCTGCAATACGATCAAAGCCTGAGCATCATGGGTATGGATATGACAGGCAAAACCTCCATTGTTGTCGGCAAATCGATGCGTCAGGATATTTCGATAATGGGCCAGCAGGTAACAAACGTAGTTGACGGAGACAAAGGTTGGACGATTAATCCCATGCAGGGGGGCTCAACGCCGACGGCTCTTCCCGACGACCAGGTAAAAATGCAGAAAGGGAATGCCAACGTGATGGGTGCTGACTTATTGACGGCCAAAGCGCAAAAATACCCGGTTGAATTTGTCGGCAAGGAAAAGCAGGGCGATAAAGATGTCTACAATCTAAAAGTAACTCGTCCTGAAGGTGTTGCCAATTACTATGTCGATGCATCGACCTACCAGATTACCGGGATGAAAGCCACCGTCAGTGTGCAAGGCCAGTCGGGTGATATAAAACTAAAATATGGTGGTTACAAAACGATCGATGGTCTTACTATTCCAACCACCATCGATATGGAAACCCCAGGCGCTCCCGGACCGATCACCATAACGGTATCCAATATTGCTTTCAATCCAACCATCGATCCAACGATCTTTGCTATGCCTACTAAGTAAAGCAAGCCAGACTGATAGCCAATAAATCGTATATCAAGTGCAACAAAAAGGAGACGTATGAAATGCGTCTCCTTTTTGTTTAACCAAATATTCATCGGCAATCATTCGCCTTTACCATAGGTAATGTCGATATTTGAGAATCATCAACCTGATTCTCATGAAACCAGCAACATTACTTGCTATTACTGGTCAAGCCTTTGCGTTACTATTCAGCGGTACAATTGTACAGGCCCAGACTCTTTCGGGATTTACCTCTACCCGCCAGGCAACTCAAATCAAGCTTGAATCGGACTTTAAGACCAAACAATCGTCAGCAGCTTTTAAGAACCACCTCGAAAAACTAAGTAGTGTTCCCCACATTACGGGTACGAAGGAGAACGAGCAGGTGCGTGACTACATTGCCGAAACCATGCGTAAAGCAGGCTGGCAGGTTGATATTTACCCCCATGATGTGCTGTTACCCAAAGGTCCGGGTGAGATTGCCGTTGAACTGGTCGAACCGATTCGCCAACCCTTGAACATCCGGGAATACCTGTTCAAAGAAGATAAATACAGTACCGACCCGCGTCTGACACCCGGTTATAATGCCTGGTCGGGTTCGGGCGATGTAACGGCCGAAATCGTATATGCCAACTACGGCCGAAAGGAAGATTTTGAGCAGCTGAAAGCGATGGGCATTTCGGTGGCGGGTAAAATCGTACTGGCTCGTTATGGTGGAAATTTCCGGGGGTATAAGGCCCAATGGGCGCAAGCTGCCGGAGCCATTGGCGTTATCATTTTCACCGACCCTGCCGACTCAGGCTATATGCGTGGCCTAACCTTTCCCGAGGGCCCTTATTATAGCGAAAGCGTGATTCAGCGGGGCTCATTATTGACTACGCCCTACACAGGCGATCCGCTGACACCGGGCGAACCATCCCTGCCGATGGATGATAAAAACACCCCCAAACGGCTCGATCAGAAAGATGTTGCTTTCCACAAAATCCCCGTAACGCCCCTACCCTATGGTTCGGCTACCGAAATCCTGAAACGGATGACAGGAACGCAGCCTGTTCCGGCAGGTTGGCAGGGCGGTTTACCCTATACCTACCGACTCGAAGGAGGTAATAGCCTGAAAGTCCGACTGATGGTTAAGCAGGAAAAAACCATCCAGCGAATTTATCAAGTCGTTGGTACATTGACCGGAGCCGAATTTCCCGACGAATGGATTATTGCCGGTTGCCATTATGACGCCTGGTCGTATGGAGCTACTGACCCCAATTCGGGTACAGCTATGCTGCTCAGTATGACCGAATCACTTGGAAAGTTGGCGAAGGCCGGACAACGACCACGGCGAACAATCAAGGTCTGTCACTGGGATGCAGAAGAACCAGGCGTAATTGGTTCTGCTGAATGGAGCGAGCAGTTTCGGGATGAGCTAACCCAAAAAGCCGTTGCCTACATGAACTACGATGCCGCAGTTTCGGGTCGGCGGTTTGGGGCCAGTGCGTCGCCTTCCATGAAGAAGTTAATTATTGAAGCCACTCAGTCGGTACAATACCCCGATTCGAACAAAACCGTTTATCAGCACTGGCTAAGCCATACAGCGGCTGGTAATCCAACGCGTGTTACGGGCTCTTCGGCACCGGCTATGCTGGCAGGTGAACCAACGATTGGTAATCTGGGTGGGGGCTCCGATCACATTGCTCCCTACATGCATATTGGCATTCCGGCACTCAGCGCCGGTACAGAAGGTCCGACACTGTACCACTCCCAATACGACGATCTATATTTCTACGACAAATTTGCCGATCCGACCTACAAAATGGGGCCAATGATGGAGCAGGTTGTTGGCACCATGACCCTTCGTCTTGCCAATGCCGACCTGGTCCCCTACGATCTGGCCCGGTATCCGGCTGATCTGGAAGTCCATTTAAAAGCGGCTGAAAAAGCCATTCAAGCCTATTCGCCAACGTATTCAATCGCCCCTTTACTGAATGCCGTTGCTGAGCTGAAAAAGAATGCGGACGCTTGCGAAACGGCCCGGCAAACCTACCTGAAATCGGGCCGGACCGATAAGCTAGTGGAGCTAAACAAAGAGTTACGCATGCTGGAGCGGTCGTTTATCGATCCAAAAGGCAACGCCTTTGGCGGCTGGTATCGCTCGTTGTATGCTTCTTCCGATCCGTACAGTGGCTATGCCTCCTGGATGTTGCCAGGGCTGCTATATGAAGCGTCGTTGAAGTCTACGGCCAATTTACCTGATCTGGAAGCGCGCTATAAAAAAGCGATTCAAACGCTAAGTGATAAACTGTTAGTACTCTCCCAGGGCATGGGCGCTCCTGCCAGCGTCGGTAGTGGTAAGGAATGATAATAGAATCAACCAACTTCCCGAAAGGTCAGACTTTTCGGGAAGTTTATTTAACAGGATTGACCGGCACAGAAGGCTCTTTAAACCGATTTAACGGCTGGTTTAGCGTGCTCCGGCTTCAGGACGACTACATCGCGGACCGTACCACCCGAGTTTATCTTATCGACCATCTTATCCAGCAAAGGCCCTGCCCATTCAGGAATATATTTGTCGGTGGTCTGGATGAGCACCTTAGGAAAATCATATAGGGATCGACCCAGTCCAAACTGAACAGCACAGCGTTTCATGGCATCGCTGATACCACCTTTGACAGGTTCAACTACTGTGCGGCTAGCTCCGTCTGTTTTTCGAACGATTTCACCACCGGGCAATACAACCGTGATGGTACACAAAAAGCCCCCGTCAATTTCCTTGATTTCATTCTGCCAGCCCGCCCAGCCAAATTGCTCGTCGAACCGTTGCATGACACAACGGTTAGTAATATACGGCACGACGACTATTTTCTGGCCGTCTTTGGTCTGGCTCTGTACACGCCACTCAATTTCCTGCACCGTCAGTGGGGCATTTAATACGCTTAAATCCATTTGATTGTTGTTTACTTTTCACTTACTCCACCAACTTCAGCAACTCGTTAAGCTTTAATAGAGGCAGAGCAATTTAAGCCGCTAACTGCCAACGGACTTCCGTCACTTGCGATAGTAAATCCTGCAAGTCCGCATGAAGTCGCTGCCTAATCTCCTGAAACTGTTCGATCATAAAGGGATTGCCATCTTCGACTCTCTGATGCCTACGAATAGCCTCATTCATACGCTTTATCTGCTCAAGCGTATGAAACAACTGTATTTCCAATTCATCATTGATCTCCATAGTCAAATTGCAATTCTATAATTCCCTTGGGCCGTTTTTTTCGATCAGTCCTCAGAAAGTGATACCAATCTAACTCATCTGCCCGACTAATTTCATACTTCTTGTGGTCAGCCGGAAATGCTTCTACAAAATAACAATCTATCCTACCTATCCATTCTTCTTTTAGCCGCTTTAGTCGATCTAAGACCCCACCAAACTCAGTATAAGGCACAAAAATAATTACATCGATATCGCCCGGCTGCTCTTGTTCACTAATAAAACTACCATCAACCCATTGTCGATGATTAACTTGTAAAACATTGCGTAACGTACTCAGAAAAAGTTCGTAGTCAGTCAATAATTGACCTCGGTGAACACCTTGCCCAAAAGTTTGTGCAAACATTAGCCAACTCACCGAAACAACATCATAAGGTTGTAGATAGCCATTTCGATCAAATTTCAATAACTCCTCTTCCATCATTCCACCAACTTCAGCAATTCGTTAAGCTTTAATAGCGCTTCGATGGGCGTAAGTCGGTTGACGTCGATCGCCCGAAGCTTTTCCTTGATGGCTTCTGACCTCGGATCGCCCGATTCGATGATCCGCAGGGCCAGTTCGCGTTCCTGGGGTACGGCTTCCCGAATCTTTTCCCGATTCGTTTCGCGCCCATGCGAGGATTCCAGTTGCTTCAAAATCTCGTTGGCCCGACTAACTACTTGTGCAGGCATACCGGCCATCTGCGCTACGTGAATCCCGAAACTGTGCTCCGATCCGCCCTCTTTCAGCTTACGAAGGAAAATAACCTTGTTTCCCATCTCCTTCACCGCCACGTTGTAGTTTTTGATCCGGTGGTTATCCGTAGCCAGATCATTCAGTTCGTGATAGTGTGTGGCAAACAGGGTTTTAGGTCGGCAGTCGGTTTTGTTATGCAGGTATTCGGTGATGGCCCAGGCGATTGATACACCATCGTAGGTACTCGTACCACGCCCGATTTCATCCATTAGCACCAGGCTTCGCTCGCTCAGGTTATTCAGAATACTAGCCGTTTCGGTCATCTCGACCATAAACGTGCTTTCGCCCCTCGACAGGTTATCGCTGGCGCCTACCCGCGTAAAAATCTTATCGATGATCCCGATTTCAGCCATTGATGCTGGCACAAAACTACCCGACTGCGCCATCAGTACAATCAGAGCGGTTTGCCGCAGCAACGCCGATTTACCAGCCATGTTTGGCCCTGTAATGATGATGATTTGCTGGGTTTCATCATCCAGATAAATATCATTCGGAATATACGGTTCGCCGGGCGGTAATTGCTGCTCTACAACTGGATGGCGACCGTCTCTGATGCTCAGCACCTTACTTTCGTTGATCTGCGGACGAACGTATTTATTTTTCACCGCAATCCGGGCAAACGACGACAGTACATCCAGCACCGAGAGTACACGGGCGTTTTGCTGAATGGCCCCCACATACTCGCCAGCCGCCATAATCATTTCGTTGAACATCCGGGCTTCGATCTGAAAAATCTGCTCCTCGGCATTCAGGATTTTATCTTCGTATTCCTTTAATTCAGGGGTAATGTATCGTTCGGCATTTACCAGCGTCTGTTTCCGGATCCAGTCGTCGGGCACCCGGTTCTTGTGGGCGTGCGTCACTTCAAGGTAATAGCCAAACACTTTATTATAGGCCACCTTGAGCGAACTTATGCCTGTTCGTTCTACCTCACGTTCCTGAAGTTTCAGCAGGTAATCCTTGCCCGAATAGGCTATTGCCGTCAGTTCGTCCAGTTCAGGGTTTATACCAGGTTTAATCATGCCTCCCTGGTTCGAAAGCGTTGGCGGATCTTCACGCAGTTCGGCCTCGATCCGGTCAAGCAGAAACGCTACGGGATTGAGCTGATCCGCATACTTTTTCAGCGAAGGTGACTCCGTCTGACTTAATGCGGTAATCAGCAATTCTTTGATCGGCAAAACGTGCTGCAACGACCGTTTCAGTTGCAATAGCTCTCTTGGATTAATCCGTCGAACAGCCACTTTGGAGACCAGCCGCTCCAGATCGCCAATCTGCCGCAAATGATTTACCAGCGTATCGGTCAGATCGAGTTCATTCACAAGCAGTTCAACCATGCTGAGCCGCTCGTCGATCAACGCTTTTTCTTTCAGGGGTAAACTTAGCCACTTACGCAGCAAACGAGCCCCCATTGGCGTAACGGTCTGATCAAGAATCTGGATGAGTGGAACGCCCCCTTCCTGCTGCGCTGCTGTCAGTTCAAGGTTGCGAATAGTGAATCGGTCGAGCCAGACATAGCGATCCTCTTCGAGTCGCGTTACGCGAGTAATATGCTGAAGGTCTTTGTGTTCCGTTTCATTCAGGTAGTGAAGAATCACCCCGGCCGCTACAATCCCGTCGGGCAGCCCTTCAATACCAAAACCCTTCAACGAGGTAGTCTGAAAATGTTGTTTTAGAAAATTGTAACCAAAATCGTAGGTAAAAGCCCAGTCTTCGAGGGTAAAGGTGTGAAACTTATCGCCAAACAAAGCCCCGAACTCCTGTCGATTACGCTTGCAATATAGTACTTCCGACGGATTGAAACTTTGAAGTAATTTATCGACGTAAGCCGCATTACCCTGCGAAGCCAGAAACTCACCCGTCGAAATATCCAGAAATGATACCCCAAACTGATCATCTGGATGACTAGCCCCGCCCTTCCCAAAATGAACAGCAGCGAGGTAGTTGTTGCGCCGGGTATCGAGCACATTATCGTTGAAGGAAACGCCGGGCGTTACCAGTTCTGTAACCCCTCGCCGTACAATCCCTTTAGCGAGCGCAGGGTCTTCCAATTGGTCGCAAATAGCCACACGTTCACCCGCCCGAACCAGCTTAGGCAGGTGGGTATCCAGAGAATGATGAGGAAAGCCCGCCAGTTCTTCGTTGGAGCCACCATTGTTCCGTTTGGTAAGCGTAATACCCAGAATTTTACTGGTTTTTACCGCATCTTCGCCGAAGGTCTCGTAGAAATCACCGACCCGAAAGAGTAATAATGCACCGGGATATTTGGCTTTAATCTGATTGTATTGGCGATTGAGAGGGGTTTCGTTCTTCTTCGTTTGTGGCTTTGCGGCACTAGCGGTTTTCACTGATTTCTATTGGATTGTACTAAACAAATCTACAAAGATCTGGTGACATTTATACTACATAACAGGCAAACAAATGCTTGCTAAGAGCTTAATTTTGCGGTTTACGTTTATTGTAAAGACGCTTTATGCTACCTCGCAAACTCTCGCTCGATGAATTGAACCGCCTGTCGGTCGATGATTTTAAACAAGCCGAAAAATTTCCATATTGCCTGATTCTGGATGATATACGCAGTCTTAACAATGTAGGTTCGGTTTTTAGAACGGCCGACGCGTTTCGGGCTGAAAAACTCTACCTATGTGGCATAACGGGCCAACCTCCCCACCGCGATATAACCAAAACCGCTTTAGGGGCTACGGAATCGGTAGACTGGCATTACACAACCGATATCGTTAGCCTAATCAGGCAATTACGAACAGATGGCTGGCTAATTGTTGCTGTCGAACAAGCCGAAGGGAGTATATTATTGACAGATTTTTCCCCTAATAAAAACAAACCATACGCTTTTGTGTTGGGTAATGAGGTAACGGGCGTCCGGGACGATGTGGTGCAACTAGCCGATATCGTATTGGAGATTCCACAATTTGGCACGAAACACTCGCTCAATATTGCCGTGACCGCAGGCATTATTTGCTGGGATTTCCTGCAAAAAAGCCGATGAAAACTTACTATTGGTTTTTTGACTGTCCCAAGAATTCCGTATTTATTTGTACATTTTTATTCTACCAGATCACATGGCAAACAAAACCCTAAAAACCAAACAGAAGTCACTGGCTTCCGAGATCGTTAGTACGATTGAAACCAAACTGAATGAAGCTGGCGAAGCCACCAAGAAAATGAAAAAGTCCATCGAGAAATCGGCGGACAAACTAGCTAAGAAGCTCGCTAAATTGATGCATAAAGCTGAAAAGAAAGCGGCTAAACCAGCAAAAAAAGCGAAGAAGACAGCAACAAAGGCCAAAAAGAAACTCGTAAAAGCAGAACAGAAGGCTGAGCAAACCGTAGCAAAAGCCGTTGAAACGGTAACTAAAACAGCTACGACCGCAGCAGCAAAAACTACGAAGCCTGCTCCAAAACCAGCTACGGCTAAAAGCACCTCACCTCGAACTCCACGAAATACGCCAGCTAAGACGGCCACTACCAGCACACCAGCACCTGCTGAACCAGTCGCTGACAACGCCTGATTAGTTTCGCTATTTTATACTGTTTCTTAAAAGCCCATCTATTGTGGGCTTTTTATGTTAAAAACTATTGCTTTTTAGGGTATTTTATTGTGACATTTACATTACTGCGTCGTCCATGTATCACTACCGGGCTTCACCTTTTACTAAACCATAAAAGGAATTCAGCAGTATGCCACCACGTTCAACCTCTTATCTACTGCTCGCGCTTGCTGTCTTGCTGTTACTTATAGTAGTTAGCCTGATGTATAGTAGTTGGTCAGTAGCCCATGAAAACCCGCAAACTATGAACTCAGTTTTGGAGGGAGTGACTCTTGTTACGCTGTTTCTGGTACTGCAGGGACTCATTGGCTTTACAATCTGGTGGTTTTTACAACAGCGACAACGCCCACCAGCCCAGACTGAGGTTTTACATTCTATTGTCCATGAATTTCAAACGCCTATTTCGGCAATTCGCATGGCGGTCGATATTCTGGAGTCACCCATTGCCCGAAATCATCCTGAGCGGACGGAGAAATACGTTCGAATAATCCGGGAAGAAACCGAGCGACTTCAACATCAGGTCGAAACCATGCTGACGCTGGCACGGGCGGACCGAAATACATTGGTACTAAACCCCGAACCCGTTCATATACAGCACCTTCTCCAGTCAGTGGCCGAGCGGCATGGCGACTATTTAACTTTGCAATTAGTGGCTAAAGACACATATATTCTAGCAGATCGGCTTCACTTGACCAATGTGCTTTACAATCTGTTGGATAACGCGATCAAGTACAGCGCTGACGACCCGGCTATTACCTTGCTGACTAAAGCCGATACGGATGGCCTGACGATTACAGTTAGGGATAAGGGAGTAGGGATTCCACCCAAGTTAGTGGCGCAAATCTTCCAGCCTTTTTTTCGGGTACATGACCGTAATCAGCCCAGTGTAAAAGGATTTGGCTTGGGCTTAAGTTACGTACAGCGAATTATACAGGCACATAACTGGAGCATTTGGGTAAAAAGCGCCGTGGGCCAGGGGAGCGAATTTATGATTCAGATACCCCCAAAATCAATTCTGCCCTCAACAGAGCAAGGGCAGATAACAGATTCTAAAAAGGCAGACTAATAGTATCAGGTGGGCTCATGCAAAAGCAATAGGCATCAGCCCACCTGACATCTAAAAAGTTATTTGGCGTTTACAGCCTGAGCGGCCTTCGTTACTTTCATTACACCGTTCATAATGCGCCAGTGTCCGGGAAATGTACACACAAACGGATAGTCGCCTGGAGTAGCCGGAGCGGTGAATTTCAGCCGATAGGTCTGGTCGGGATTCACTAAGGGAGTAGCCACAATCACCTGCGGAACCGAAGGGACGTAGTTCTTTTCAGCCCCATCTTTTGCCGTAATGAGCTTGTCGGCAGCGGCCCCAATAATCTCCATACTTTTAGGCTTACCAATCACCAGGTTATGCTGCATGGCGTCGGGATTTTCCAGAACGATTTCGACCTGTTTACCCGCCGTAACTGTAAATTCCTTCTTATCATACCGCATCTCTTCGCGAACCGTTTTGATTCGTACGACCTCTACATTCGGGTCAACAGGCTCAGCTTTGGTGATTCCCCACAATTCGTACAGGCGATTCAGGCGGCTGCTATTATCAGCAGATACCGAATTGTTCAGACTCGCCAGAAATGACTTATCGGCTTCCTGAACTGAGGCTTTCTGGCGAGGATTCCAGCCTTCGGCTACGCCTTTCACAATAGCCTCTTTTTGGGTAGCATCCAGCTTTTGTGTCTGTTTCAGCAAAGCAACTACGTCGTCGATAGGCGCAACGGATGCATAGCTACGGATGGCCCGTTCAAGCGCATAGGCACTCAGACTCTGGGGAGCGCGATAGGTAAGCGCAACCGTAGCGTTATTGTTCTGTTCATTGCTTTCGGCAATAACATTCTCCCGGTCAAGCATTGCAGTGATCGCATACTGGCCCGCCCGCTCGAATTGAACGGACATATCGCCCACCCAGGGACCATTGTTCGATTTGCTGATGGTGACAGTTTCGCCAGGCTTAATACCCGTGTTATGTGTTACGCTGACAAAATCGATTTTCGGTCCATCCAACGCCCCCTTAGGCCCTTCGATCCGAACCGACAAAGGAATAGGTGTTCCCTCTGGAACGGCTACTCCTCCCGCATTCATCACATCGACAAACACTAAGGCCCGTTCGCGAACTAAAGGCGATTCGGGCGTGGTACGAATGGCCTTAATCACCAGATCAGGTTTATCACTGGCCGAGGCAGTAATCGGAGCAGACTGCTTTGGAGCGGTTGCCGCTGTATGATCATGCTGGCTCATATCATGTGCCTGCTGGCCATGTCCGGCCTCGGAAGTGGCTAGTTGAGACAGGTATGTTTTCAGCAATCGGCCATCATTCGCTGTCAGCGCACAGGCAAACGCATCGGGTAACCAGCGATCGTTTGTTTCGGTAGCTTTCGCCAGACGGGTCAGAATCGCATTATCTACTTCGGAGGACGACGGAGCCTGCGACAACGCTAACAACGAATTTAGCACTACCAGTGGCTCTTTATCCTGCAGAAGGTTATTTTGTAAAATGGCCTGAGCAGCCACAGAAGCCGGCATCACCTGAATGGCGGCTTTACGCACAGCCGAAGCAGGATGCTTAAGAGCACCAGTTATGGCCTGCATCACATCGGGCTGATTGGTTGCACCCAGCCCCTGCAATGTCCATAAAGCGTGAATCGCTGCGGGGTTATTACCAATTTCATCCAGCGACTGATCGTTTACCAACGCAATAAGCTTCGGCACAACATCTTTGTTTGTCCGCTCAATCAGCAACCGCTGAGCCGTCATCCGCCAGAACATGTTTGTGTTTTTCAGCGCAGCCATCAGCTCGTCGGGGCGATCTTTGCTCAAAGCCATTGGGGTATAGGCAGGGGCGTTTTTGTAGGCAACCCGGTAAATCCGACCATGGGTAAAATCTCGTAATGGCGTCTCGTAGGCATTTCCGGAACCGTTACTAGCGCCTTTAGGCGTCGGGTTGTGCTGAATAATGAAGCTGTACCAGTCAACTACCCAAACAGCTCCATCGGGACCTACTTCGGCAAAAACCGGTGCAAACCACTCATCGGCACCTGCCATCAGGTTAAATCCGTCAACATCTTCGTAGTCGGTACCCGACTTTTTCATCACATTCTGGTGCAGAATATGCCCCGTTGGCTCCGATACAAACGCAACCTTATTCCAATACTGCTGCGGGAAAGCACGGGCCGTATAGAAATTGTGCCCAGCAGCAGCCGTAAACCCACCGAATACATCCACCTGCCTTACTTTGGGCGTAATGGGTTTCATGTCTTTATGGGTGTCGGTACTGCGGCTGCCATTTTCGCGCAGATGCGGTGCTCCATGAAAATACTGGTTCGGAATAGCCATATACCAACCGTGCGAATTATTGGCTGTCGAGCCGAAAATATCGCCGGTTTCGGTAAAACCTAGCCCCCAGGTATTGTTGGATGTAGCCGTTACATATTCGAGTTTCGACCCATCGGGTTTAAACCGGAAGAAACCCTGGCTAAACTTGACACTGTCGGCACCGAACTTACCTTTAAAGCCCGAATACCCAACACTGCCCCAAATCCAGTTATCAAACCCATAATGCAGGTTGCTGGGTCCGGCATGCGTATCGAACGTACCAAAGCCTGTAAAAAGAATTTTCTTCACATCGGCTTTATCATCGCCGTTGGTATCCTGCAAAAACAGCATATGTGGTGCCTGCGAGACGTACAGACCACCGTTGGCAAACACCATTCCAGTTGGGATACTGAGGCCCTCAGCAAAATTGGTGAACTTATCGGCCTTGCCATCTTTATCGGTATCCTCGCAGATAACGATGTAATCCGAACCACCTTCAGGCTTGCGCTCGTTCGGGTAATCTTTGGTAATCAGTACGAACAATCGACCGCGTTCGTCCCAGCTCATGGCAATCGGGTGCATCACGTTAGGCTCATGGGCAAACAGTTCGAGCGTAAAGTCGACGGGCACCTGAATATGCTTCATTGACTCTTCGGGCGAAAGAGGCTCCTGTTCCAACTGAGCACCGGGCCGTTTTTCGTAGTTCGGCAGGTTCGCTTCATGATAGGCAAACGGCTGAGGTTTCAGGTCGTCGTGGAGTTTCTTTACCTTGTCGCCCACTGCCCAGAGAATCCCCCGCTCCAACAATTGCTGAAAACCAGGTTGGCTCCAGGTACGCTCGTCATGTCCGTAGGCGGTGTAAAATACCCGGCCCTTGCCGTACTGACGCGTCCAGGTGTAGGGCTCTTCGGTTTGCCCCGGCTTATCTTTGGCCTGATCGGCTTTAATATCCCGTACAGCCAGCACATTATTGTCGGGCTGTAAATGACTGTGCAGATAGGTTTCGTCATAGGCTTTGAACGACGATAGACCCGCTACGATCGGATTGTTTGGCTGCGTAAAACGCGTCTGGATGGTATCCATCCGATGCCGCCAGAACTGACCACCCACTACCTTATCGACATACTCTGGCGAATTCCGGAAGCAGTAGGATGCACAGTGTACCGGGATCAGTCCGTGTCCCGACGATACATACGACAATAATGCCTGTTCCTGCGGCTTGGGAATACTATCCCAGTTGGCAAAAATCAATAGACCGTCGTACTTGTTCAGATTCTCGGTATTGAGGTCTTCAAGCTTATCGGTATAGGTAATGTTGATACCCTTGTCGCCGAGAGCCGCCATCAGTTGAGGCACGCGCTCGCTCGGTCGGTGGTGACCATTATCACCCAGAAATAGAATTTCGGTCCGACGCGGACGGTCGTTACCCGATGCTCCGCCGGTCTGTCGAACAGAGGTTTGTGAGGACGATTGGCGAGCACACTGGGCAAGTGCGACTACGACCCCAACAGCGATAAGTAGTTTTTTCATGATTACCAAAGGAAAAGGTAATGAGCAATGGATAATGAATAATGTAGAATGAATAATGTAGAATGAATAATAGAAGGATTTCCCCTATATTTTCCATTCTACATTATTCATTCTACATTATTCATTTAGTTGAAATCAGGCAGTTGAATGAGCTTGCCACCCTGTAGCGCCGACTCATGCGCCAAAATTCCCACGCTGGTCCAGTTAGCCGACTGAGCCGCGTTGGGGAATGGATCGCGGTCTTCAATAATGGCCGATACAAACTCATGCACCATATGCGGGTGCGATCCGCCATGACCACCTCCCTGCGTAAACGACAGGTGTTGCTGCTCATCGGCATCGTAAACGCCTTTGGTCGTAAATCGCTGGATAGGTTCGGGCAAGTAATGTGCATAATCGGGCACCGTTACTTTCTCGGGAATCTCCGGTTCCGGTTTTTTGGCGGTATGAATCACAGGAAGTTCGTCCTCGATTAACTGCCATTCAAACGACTTCTTATCGCCATATACTTCAAAACTTTCCCGGTACTGCCGCGCTACATCAAATAACGACCGATAGACGTAAGCTGATAAGTCGCTGTCTTTAAATTTAATATGCGCCGATTCGACCGCAAAGGGCGAGTTATGAATTTTGGCCAGCTCTTCCCGAATCGTGCCCGATCCAAAACAGGATACATATTCAGCCTCCAGCTTAAGCAAACCAGCTACAGGCCCTACACAGTGCGTAGCATAGTGCATCGGTGGCAAACCAGGCCAGTAATCCGGCCAACCGTCCATGTCCTGTTGGTGGCTGGCTTTCAGAAACTGAACTTTCCCCAGCTCGCCTTTTTCATACAGCTCCTTGACAAACAGGAACTCGCGGCTATACACCACCGTTTCCATCATCATGTATTTCTTACCCGACTCTTTGGTAGCCTTCACGATCTCCATACAGTCCTCAACGCTTGTCGCCATTGGCACTGTACAGGCAACGTGCTTACCGGCTCGTAAGGCTTTCAGGCTTTGTTCGGCATGATTCGGAATAGGTGAGTTGATGTGTACAGCATCGACAGCCGGATCGGCCAGCAATTCATCAAAACTACTATAGCGTTTCTCAATGCCATACGCGTCGCCAATCTTGTTCAGACTTTCGACGTTACGCTGACAAATAGCGTACATATTGGCGTTCGGATGCCGCTGATAAATTGGAATAAATTCGGCCCCAAATCCCAGGCCCACAATGGCGATGTTAATCATTTTAAAGAGCGAAAGAATGAAAGAGTGAAAGAGCGAAGTAAAGAATTCGGAGTAAAAGGCCGTTCAGACAGGAAGGCTCTTTCGTTCTTTCATTCTTTCGCTCTTTAAAAATTTTAGTCCATCAACGGCCAATTGCTCAGGTGAGTCGAACATGGGCCGGAAAATATGCGTGGCGGCTGCGAGTTCAGGTGGATTCGGCCCAAACGCTTCGATGGCAATTGGCCCTTCGTACCCCACTTCGTCAAGCACGTTAAATACGTCAGTGAAATTAATATGTCCCCGGCCCGGTGTGGAGCGATCGTTTTCCGAAATCTGAATATGCACCAGATAAGGAGCGCATTTACGTAAGGCATCACCAATGTTTTTCTCCTCCATATTGGCATGGAATGTATCGAAAGCCGCCTTGCAATTGGGATGATTGACGTCTTCAACGTAACGAACAAGCTCGTCGGCACAGGTCAGCAGATACGTCTCAAAGCGATTCAGGTATTCCATAGCCAGCATTACCCCTTTGGTTTGAGCATACTTGGCCACCTCACGCATACCTTCTACCGACCAGTTCCATTCTTGCTGGGTCGCGGGCTTACCCGTAAAGGTTTTAAAGCCAGCATAAAATGGTCCCATCAAAATAGTGGCCCCTACAGCGGCTGTACAATCGACAATTTGCTTCAGGTATGCAACACCGGCCTGACGAACAGCATCATTAGGACTGATGAGACTGAATTCTGAACTACAAAGTGTACACGCCTGAACACCTAAACCCAACTCGGCTAGTTGCTCCCCTAATCGCTGCCACTTTTCCAGGTTGACATCATTGATCGGAATCTCGACAAAATCAAACCCACTCGTTTTCAGGAATGACAGCGTATCGGACAAATCTTCGTCCATGGTCATTGTCCAGACAAACAAGTTCATTCCTAGCTTATTCATATTTGGTCTGTAAAAATTTACACAAATCTATTCAGTACTGAACCGTTTATCTCCGCTTTTATTAGCCAATTATGACTTTATTTTTACATAAATCAGAAAAAATGGGCAACATTTGTGTTAAAAAAGGAACAATGCCATGAAACAGCCCCTACGCAAAGACCTGGAACCCGTTGCGGCTTCATTCATCGTTAAAGAACTGGTAGAATCTCATTTCGACCCGAACTGGCATTTTCATCCACATTATCAGTTATTTCTGGTCGAGGAGGGTACTGGCACCCGATTTATAGGCGATTCAATTAAACCATTTGGCCCTGGCGATCTGGTTTTTCTGGGGCCCAACTTACCACACCTCTGGCGTAGCGATCAGGTTTATTTCAGCAAGCAATCCGACCTCATCACAAAAGGAATTGTCGTCTATTTTGCCGATGATTTTCTGGGAAGTGATTTTTTAAAAAAGCAGGAGATGAATCTGCTGCGTCAGTTACTCAACAATGCCCGGCAGGGTCTTGAGTGGACGGGTCCAACCCGCTCTTACGCTGAGATGGCTCTTCGTAATCTGGCGGCACAGGGTGTAGGCTTTGAGCGTATATTAAGTCTGTTGACGTTGCTCAATCGATTGTCGCAGGCGACCGACCACCGATTTCTGACAAGCTCAGGCTACACGAATACCGTAAAACCATCCGAAACAGACCGAATGCAACTAGTCCACGATTATGTTCTGGATCATTTCCCGGACGAAATCAGTCTGGATACAGTATCCGATCTGGCTGGTATGACACCTCCAGCGTTCTGTCGCTATTTTAAAGCCCGTGCCAACAAAACCTTTTCTGAATTTGTCTCCGAGGTTCGGATCGGCCATGCCTGTAAATTGCTTATGGCCGGGAAGCTGAACATTACACAAATCAGCTTCGAGAGTGGATTTAGAACCCTCTCTAATTTCAACCGACAATTCAAGTTTATTACAGGCCAAACCCCTTCGTCGTATGTGAGAACCTACCGAGACCTCTAATTAGTAGTCATTATAGCTTTTTTTGCTACTTTGCGAGCCTATGAAGTCTCGCTACAAATCGCCTTCCATCAGTCAATACGACAAAATTGTGAAGGAAAATTTAGAAGCAGCGATCCCAGCGCTGATTGAACGGCTATTAGATATTCACCCCATTGAATCCGTCGAATTACCTGACGATCTACAACATACAAAAGAACGTAAGCCTGATGCGCTCAAGCGCATTCGCGACCGTAATGGAAACATATTCGTGCTTCACCTGGAGTTTCAGGTAGCAGATGACCCGGATATGATCTACCGCATGGGCGACTATTGTGTCATGTTGGCGCGTGCTTATCGGCTTCCCATTCGACAATATGTACTATATATGGGCAGTAAACTACCTAAAATGGCCTCAGAACTAAACACCGGAGACTCCGTTTTTCGGTATCATTTACTGTCATTCCAGCAGTATTCGTATAAACTGTTTTTGAATTCTGATAAACCAGAAGAGATTCTATTTGCATTATTAGCCGATTTCGATGCGCAATCACCCCAGGTTATTCTGGAACAGATGGTCAATCGAATTTACGAAACGACAACTGGCTCGCTTGCATTTGAGCGATACATAAGCCAATTGCGGGTTTTAGTGCAACTTCGTAAATTACAACCCAATTTAGAGCTAGTTATGGAAAAGTTAACACAGTATTTTAAAGAACAAGAGGATCCATTTTTCCAGAAAGGCCAGCGCCTTGGCTTTACGCTCGGTCTTGAAAGTGGCAAAAAAGCAGGGTTGGAGCAAGGGAAAAAGGAAGGGTTGGAGCAAGGGAAAAAGGCGGGACTGGAGCAGGGGTTAGAAGAAGGTAAAAAGCAGGGGAAGCGGCTAATTATTTTAAATCTGCTCACTCAAACCCAATTCTCGGTAGCCGAAATCGCCCAGTTGACCGATACTTCCAATTCCTTCGTACAAAAGATCAAAAAAGAAATGGGTGCATAACCCGTAGGATGCACCCATTTGAGAAATCTATACAATGTATAAAGCTTAATAGGCAGCCGAAGCGTCAGCTGATTGCCGTACGTTGACGCCTTCCAGAATAAAGGAGATTAAATCTTCATTCAACCGATCTTTTTCGGTCATAAATATGCCGTGTGGGGCACCATCATAGACAATATACTGAGCCGTAGGCAGTGCATTCGCTGTTCGCTCGCCCGAAGCTTCAATGGGTACCGTCTTATCCGAGTCGCCATGAATAACCAGAGCCGGTACTTGAATCTGAGCCAGATCGTCCCGGAAATCAGTCATGGCAAACGCCTTTGCACATTCGACCGTAGCCCGCTGCGAGGCTACATAAGCCCTGGCAAAATCACCATCCAGATGAGCCTGACTAACGGGCTTGCTAATCAGATTGACCCCATAAAACTGTTTACCGAAGGTTTGCAGGAAATCGGCCCGATCTTTTTGTAGACCATCCAGAATTTCGTCAAATACACTCTGATCTACCCCATCCGGATTGTCATCTGTTTTCAGCAAATAAGGTGTTACGGCACTTACAAATGCGACTTTTGCCACGCGTGCTCCACCATGCCGACTCATATAACGAGCTACTTCGCCCCCACCCATCGAAAAGCCAACGAGGGTCACATTTTTCAGATCTAATTCATCGAGAACCGCCTTCAGATCGTCGGCCATTGTATCGTAATCATACCCATCCCAGGGTTGCGACGATTTACCAAAGCCGCGACGGTCGTAAGCGACCACCCTTATGCCATGAGCAGGTAGTTCGGCCAACTGATAGTCCCACATTTCGTGGCCTAATGGCCAGCCGTGGATTAACACCACTGGAGTTCCAGACCCTAAATCCTGATAGAAAAGTTTAACGTCATTGCCGGACGAATCCGTACCTGCTTTGATGTAGCTCATAACGTAATCAAATTTGTTGAGTTTATCGATTAATTAACTAGAGAACTAACTACAGCTACGAAGAATAGTTTGTCTCGGATTTTTGTTCAATCGATTTTCAGCAACACCTTATCCAGTGGCCATGAACCTATCCATACCAACAGGTACACTAACAGATCTACAACAGTACGCCCTGAAAAACCTCATCAAGCCGAGATACAGGCTTAACATTGATTTTATAGTCTTTTGTATCGAGCCCTTTCATGTTGTATTTGGAAATAAATATTTTCTTGAAGCCCAACTTCTCGGCTTCGGCAATGCGCGATTCAATCCGGCTGACAGCACGTACTTCTCCACCCAGGCCGACTTCGGCCGCAAACGCAACCGAGGGTGAAATGGCAATATCTTCGTAGCTTGATACAACTGCTGCACAAACGGCTAAATCGATGGCTGGATCTTCGACGCGCAACCCACCCGCAATATTCAAAAACACATCCTGCTGACCCAGCCGGAAACCTCCGCGCTTTTCCAGAACAGCCAGGAGCATGTTGAGTCGTTTGGCATCGAACCCTGTACTACTCCGTTGCGGAGTGCCATAGGTTGCTACACTCACCAGAGCCTGGGTTTCGATCATTAATGGCCGATTTCCCTCCAGCATGGAGCCGATGGTCACGCCACTCAAGGCTTCATCACGCTGTGAAATCAGAATTTCAGACGGGTTGGTTACCTGACGAAGTCCCGTACCGAGCATTTCGTAAATACCCAGTTCATCGGTGCTGCCAAAGCGGTTTTTAGTAGTTCGCAAAATTCGGTACGTTGTATGGCGGTCTCCTTCGAACGTCAGTACCGTATCGACCATGTGTTCCAGTACTTTAGGCCCAGCCAGCGAACCTTCTTTGGTAATGTGGCCAATCATAAACACCGGCACAGCACTTTCTTTGGCATACTTCATCAGTTCAGCCGTGCATTCGCGCACCTGCGAAACACTCCCCGCCCCCGACTCAACCAACGACGACTGCATCGTCTGAATGGAATCGATAATCAGCACATCCGGCTCAAAGTGCTCTACCACCCGAAAGATATTCTGTGTGGATGTTTCCGACATGACATGGCAGTCGCTGGTGGGGGCATCCAAGCGCTCTGCCCGCATTTTTATCTGTTGCTCGCTTTCTTCACCCGATACATACAGCACGCGCATACCCGTCAGGCTCAGGGCAATTTGTAATAGGAGTGTCGATTTACCAATACCGGGTTCACCGCCAATCAGCACCAGCGAACCCGGTACGATGCCACCGCCTAATACCCGATTCAGCTCAGCATCGGTCGTACGAACACGCGGTTGCTCTTCGTAGTTGATGGCATGAATTGCTTTGGGCTTAGCAGCCACTTTTATATTACCCGGCCCCGACGATGGGCTTCGCCAATTGCCTTTCTCGGGTTCGTCTTTCTGGACGAGTTCTTCAACAAAGGTATTCCATTCGCCACAGGAGGGGCAGCGTCCGAGCCATTTGGCTGACTGAAGACCACAACTCTGACAGAAATAGGTAGTTTTTAACTTAGCCATCTTTTGGAGAAACGGTAAACAATATGGCCTAATCAGCGGTTGGATATCGGAACTGATTAAACCTTTTCGGCAACAAGTTATCCAACCCGCAACGGGAATTTTAGGGATAACTGCTTACTAATATCAACGCCATTCACTCAAAATTAGTTGGCTTTTTGTACCGCAATAAACCGATTTCCGTTAATCAGACAGTACAATCATTTTACAACCAGCTATGAACAAAATCCTGCTTTTCGTTTCACTGACTCTACTGCCCGCCTGTGTATTTGCTCAGGGCTTTCAATTTGGTATCAAGGGGGGCGTAAACCTCTCTAAACTTAGCTTTGGCAACTTTGTGTCGACCGGAAGTAATTCGAATGGATCGCCTAGTGTGAGTGTGGATGGCCAAACCTTCCGCAACAATTTAAATGCGAGTCTGGATAGCCGCACTGGCACCTCCTTCGGTGTTTATGCCCGTATTGGTAGCAATCTATTTATCCAGCCCGAGCTTTTGTATTCAACCCGTGCTGGTTCGTTCGACGTCATTCGGAATGGGCAAACGGAAACCGTTACCGTGAAAACAACCACGTTCGATGTACCTGTTCTACTAGGTATTAAAGGAGGCCCTATTCGGGTGGTAGCTGGCCCCGTGGCTTCGTTCCGCATAAATGACAACCAGTCATTAGGCCAGGCAGTAAAGCAATATACCAACGGAACCCTGAACGATGCCTGGTCGCAGGCATACTATGGCTATCAGGTAGGCGGTGGCCTCGATATTGGTTCTTTCGGACTTGATGTTCGTTACCAGGGGAATATAACCGAAATTGCCCAGATTAAAGACAACTCGTCCCAGTTTAGTCAGGGGATGAAAACCTGGCAAATCACGCTCGCATTCAAAATAATATAACAGAAGCTAGTAGATTATAGAAAAACAAACCGTTGCTGTCCGCCCGATCGGGTTTGCAGCAACGGTTGTTTTTTTCAATTAACCCACTAAATACGTACAGTCTTTAGTCGAACACCATCCATTTAAACCATTCGTGATATGTTCTGTAAAACGGGCGACAAGGGATGGTTTCGACTTTTTAATTATATAGCCGGTGCCAGTACTGGGCAAGCTGCTGCGAAATATCTTTCATACGCCGACGTGAAATGGCAACTTCGCGTCCATCAGCCAAACGAACCTGACGATCCCGATTGAAGATGTTCCGTTGCACATAGGCGAGGTTAACGATGTATGACTTGTGAATACGAAGAAACATGGAAGCGTCCAAAGTCTTCTCAAATTCTTTGAGTGTTTTCGACACTAAAAACCGCTTCCGATCGCGCGTGTAGAGAAACGTATAATTACCTTCTCCCTGGAGACACAGAATATCATCGACCGAAATAAAGATGGTACGGTTTAGATATGGCAACGCAATACGTTGCGCGCTACGCTGATATGAAGCGGGAAAATGGGGAACAACAGGAATTGGTTGAACGGACGAGAATACGTTAGCTTCCATGATAGAGAGTGTTTTGGTTCGTGTTCTAAGTGATTACTGACGAAGCAAAACTACCTGATGGCTACTATCTGGGAAAGAAATAGCCTGATCTACAAGGGGCGTCCAAAGGATTAACCATTTGCAAATCAGACTATTACGAGCCGATCTCGTATTTTATTCAAGTGAATGTACTCAGAGCATTGCGTAAAACTACGTAGTTGGAACCTATGTGAATTGCCCTATAATTGATCGGGAAATCCCATGCTTACCTGCTTAAACTAAGGCAACGGGCTGAAAATCCCGAATTCGATCGATAAACATTTGCGCCCGCCGACGAGAGATTTTCACCTGCTGTCCATCTGTAAGTTCAAGCTCCCCTTCTTTCTTAACGAAGAACTTACGAACAAACCCAAGGTTAACAATGCAAGATTTGTGTACCCGAACAAATGCCTGCCCTTCGAGCATAATTTCATATTCTTTTAACGTGCGCGATACCAGCATTTTGGTGCCATCTTTTAGAAAAAACTTGGTATAGTTACCACACCCCTCGAGCCTAACTATTTCGTCAGTGGACACCGTACGTTTCCGATCATAAAATGGAATGAGTAATTTCTGTAGACAATTTGAATCGGCAATTTTTTCCACACTATTGTGGAAACCTCTGGACACTGTGTCAAAAAGAGAGTCATTCGCGAATGCATTCATAGCTGTTTGATCGGGTGTTTAATAATGGTTATATAGAGGCTGACATTCAGAAACTTACCAATTTTATATCTGTATCGGCGCCACTGGTTAACCTGCCTTCTCTGTCGAATCAATCTACAAGAATCAGTCCTACTTACTAAAATCAACGTATATTCATAAAATAATTCTATAACTCGTTATAAATCAGCAAATACAGCCATTTACTCAACAATACATCTATAATCTACTCCAAATCCGCTTCTTGGTAACGCCCAAATTTGGCCAACGTTAACCAATTCAATAATGACCTTATTTCACAGATTGGGCTGCTCTTCTTAGTTTTCCCTACCTTTGCACTAGCGAATGGCTAAATGAGTAACCTATGCTGGATAAAGTAAAAGACCTCTACCAGGAGATTGACCACTATACGATTAGCTCACCAGAGCAATTAGAGCAGTTTCGGATGCGGTTCATCAGCCGCAAAGGCGTGATAACGGAACTGTTTGAACACTTGAAAACCGTTCCCCAAGCCGATCGCCGGGCTGTTGGGCAGGAATTGAATGGGTTAAAAAATCTGGCACAGGAGCGTTTTGATTCATTCAGCCAGCTTATAGAAGAGCAACGTACTGCTGCCAATAGTGCTCCACCAGTCGATCTGACGCTGCCAACCATCCCGAATCTGACCGGCACGCAACACCCGCTCACATTGGTTCGGCAGCGTATCATTCAGATTTTTGAGCGAATTGGCTTTAATGTGGCTGACGGACCTGAAATTGAAACTGACTGGTACAACTTTGGGGCGTTGAATTTCCCCGATAACCACCCTGCCCGCGATATGCAGGATACGTTCTTCATCGAGAAATCGGAGAGCGGTTCCCCTTCGTCCGACGTTTTATTACGGACGCATACCTCCAATGTTCAGATTCGTCTGATGGAACGGCAAAAATCCGGTACCGAATTTCGGCCCATTCGGTCTATTATGCCTGGCCGCGTTTATCGGAACGAAACCATTTCGGCCCGGGCGCACTGTATGTTCCACCAGGTGGAAGGGATTTACATTGACCGTAATGTTGGTTTCAAAGACCTGAAAGATACACTCTACCACTTCGTAAAAGAGATGTTCGAGCCGGGTACGCAGATTCGGTTCCGGCCATCCTACTTCCCCTTTACGGAACCGAGTGCCGAAATCGACATTTCATGCCAGATCTGCGGAGGTAAAGGCTGTAACATCTGTAAACATTCGGGATGGGTAGAAATTGCCGGTTCGGGGATGGTTGACCCGCAGGTGATTGCCAACTGTGGGATCGACCCCGAAGAATATACAGGCTTCGCTTTCGGTATGGGTATCGAACGGATCACTCAGTTAAAATACGTCGTGAATGACTTACGACTCTATACCGAAAACGACGTCCGTTTCCTCCGTCAATTTGAAGGACTCTAACTACAATGATTGAATGACAGAATGATTGAATGATTGAATCGACGGGCGCAGGTCTTTTATTCATTCAATCATTCTGTCATTCAACAATTCAATCATTATTTTATGTCTCCCATCCGTCTTTCTGATCTGGCGTTTACCCTTGAAGCTGTTCTGGATGAAGCTTTTGGGCAGAAAGCGATGTGGGTAGTCGCTGAAACGAGCGATATCAAGAATTATCCAGATCGGGGCTATTGTTTTCTGACGCTGGTAGAGCGGGACTCCGCCAGCCGCGAAACGGTGGCCAAACTGGAAGCCTGCATCTGGCGACGAAATTACCATACCATCGGTGATTTTGAACGGGAAACGGGAGTAGCCTTCGCACGCAATATTCAGTTGCTGCTGCTTGTATCCGTTGCTTTTAATCCGGTGTACGGCTTACGCCTGGAAATTCTGAAAATAGACCCGTCGTATACGCTTGGAAACCTCGAACGGGAGCGACAGGCCGTACTAGACTCACTCGTCAAAAATCACCCGGATTTGGTCTGGCTCGAAGCGGGGCATTACATCACCGCCAATCAGCTTTTACCACGCCCTGCCGTTATCCAGCGAATAGCCCTGATTACGGCTCCCAATTCGGATGGATGGCGGGACTTCCGGCACGAACTGGCCCAGAATCCGTTTGGATACGACTTTGTGGTCGATGAATACCTGACACAGGTGCAGGGCCAGGGTGCCGAGCGAGCCATATGTGGACAACTGGAACGCATCCGGCTCAGTGGTATTTCGTACGATGCCGTTGCGATGGTACGCGGAGGAGGTTCGCAGCTTGATTTTGGTTCGTTCGATACCTATCTGATGGGCCATACGGTAGCGGGTTTCGGTATTCCCATTCTGGCAGGCATCGGGCATGAGCGCAATGTGAGTATCACCGATCTACTCTGTCATCAGAGTGTGAAAACGCCAACTAAAGCAGCTGCGTTCCTGATTGAACACAATCGACAATTTGAAGAAAGCTGCCTGCAACTTCGCGAACGACTCCGGCTTGCGGCTCGGGAGGCTATGTTGACAGCTCGGGAAAATCTGGATCGGGAAACCGAACGACTACGATTTGTAAGCCAGGCCTACTTCCGCGAACGCCATACCGATCTTACCGAAAAAGCCGTTACCCTACGCCACCTCGATCCATCGAATGTGTTACGCCGTGGCTATGCACTGCTGCTGCGCAATGGGCGAATCATTACCCAGGCTGCTAGCGTACAACCAGATGAAACACTTCAGGTACAGATGCGTGATGGAATAGTAACTGTTACTGTTCTGGAACCGTAGCAGTCTGAAACTAGCCAGTGCCGAGACCTATCTACTCGCACACTACCAATTTTCGAGTCGATAACTTTCAACTCTATGACAATGACGTATCAGGACGCTTACGACCAACTGACAACCTTGGTCGACGAAATTGAAAACGAGCAAGTCCCTCTGGATGAACTACCTGGCAAAATCCGACTAGCTACCGAGCTCATTACCTTCTGCCAGGAACGACTTCGGGCCGTAGAAACGGAGTACCAGGAAGTTATCGAAAAACTGCCAAAGCGATAAATTAGGATTTTTATTATAAGGTCGTATCTAACCTTTGCTAAACCTTGCCTAATTTTATCCCCTGTGAAAATAAAGGGGTACATTGTGCCAGAGATCGGTTGTGATGAATGAAGAAGTGCCCACTTACCGCCTGATTGAGTCTGTTGAAAATATGAATTTATTCGCCAATATAACGAATGTATTAAGTTCAGATGTTCTGTCGCGCATAGCAACGTACATCGACGAACCACCTGCTAAAACTACCAAAGCTGTCAACGGTCTTGTTTATACGATTGTTGGGGGATTAATGAAACGGACCACCAGCGAAATAGGTGTTAATCAGCTTTATAATCATATTCAAAAAGGTCGGTTTGATGGGTCGCTAACTGAAAATATGGCTACCGTTCTTCGCGACCCAACTTTAACGAATACGCTTATCATGCAGGGTAACGACGTGATCAGTCACTTACTGCCTGCTATGAAAAGTTCGATTGGCAATATGATTTCGGGTTATGCCGGTATCCGTAATTCGTCGGCTATTGCGCTGTTAGGTTTAATTACATCACTCGTTCTTCATGTACTGGGCAAGCAGGTTAAAGATCAGAAGCTGGATGCCGATGGGCTGGCGGCTTCCCTGTTTACCGAACGCGAAACACTAGTCAATGCGGTGCCGGAGGATTTTATGCCGCAATTAGTGGAGAAAGTAGGCTTACATCAGGTCGTAGCGGGTCTGGCCATGCCCGCCCGACGGGCAGCCGAGTCGTCGGGACGATCAACCGCAACAGCTACCCGACCAGCCGTCAGCTATGAGCCTGTCGATGAATCAGATGGAGACAATGAAACCTTGACAAAATGGGGTGTCGGAGCGCTCATCGCCTTGGCTCTCGGTATTGGCGGTTACTATCTCTATCAAAATACGCAGCGCTACTCGGATGGTCAGGAAGAGGTAAAAGACGTGACAACTATCACCAGCGACACCGTTCAGACGGATACTGTAGCCCGATCGCTGGCCGTTCCGATTGACTCATCTGCCAAAACGCCACCTAAATCAACCTCGGTAGCCGCCATCACCACAGCAGCTCCTTCCACAACGGTAGCGACTGCTGGCGATCTGACCAGCAAAATAGCGCCTTACCTGGGCAATGCCGCGTTACCCAAAGGGCGTGTTTTCCCACTTACCTCAATCACATTCCCACCGGGTTCATTTTCAATGACTCCTGGCTCAGAGGCTGGTATTGCTGAGTTGACGACGCTTCTGAAAACCTATCCTAGTCTCCAGGTTCAACTGGTAGGCTATGCCAACGATGCCAAAGGCAATATGACGAACAAAAGTCTGTCGTTCAAACGAGTAGTTGAAATCAAGCATCGATTGATGGCGGCTGGTATCGACTATATGCGACTCGACGCCATCGGGCGTGGCACTGGTGTTTCCAAGGCCGATACTTCGGGTATACCCAAGCCCACCCTACGCAAAATTGACTTAAAAGTGGTAGTCAAATAAAGGCTCTACTCAGCCAGATCACTATTAGCAAAACGCCCTCATGCACACGCGTGAGGGCGTTTTTATTTATCTACGATACCTACACCTATAATGAATTTCTCTCTGTTTTCTCTAAACAACTTCACTCAGCTACAGTTCATAACCCATAGTGACTAACTAATAAACTGGTATGAACACACAAACAGGAAAAACCGCCCTGATTACAGGTGCCTCTAGCGGTATCGGTCAGGAAATTGCCAAACTGTTTGCTCAGGATGGCTATAATTTAGTGTTGGTAGGCCGTAGCGATGAAAAACTGGAGCGGCTGGCGGAGGTTTTCAAGAATAACTATGGCACCCAGCACATAACCGTAATTGGCAAAGACCTAGCGACAGAAGATGCCGCTCAGGATGTATATGATCAGGTGAAGGCAAAAGGTATTACCGTTGATGCACTGGTCAACGACGCCGGTGTTGGCCTCTACGGCCTGTTTGCGACCGATACCGACTGGGAACGGGAGAAAGCCATGATTCACCTTAATGTGCTTACCCTCACGCAGATGACAAAGTTGTTTTTGTACGATATGCTGGCCCGGAACGACGGCAAAATTCTGAATCTGGCCTCGATCGTTTCCATTACACCCAACCCCATGATGGCCGTATATGCCGGAACGAAAGCGTACGTATACAACTTCACCCAATCGCTCATCAATGAGCTAAAGGATACGAACGTAACGGTTACAGCGCTCCTGCCCAATGCAACAGACACGGATTTCTTCCATAAAGCGGGGGCCGATAACACCAAAGTTACTGACGAAGTACAGGACCCACTCATGGTGGCTAAGGCTGGTTATGATGCTTTGATGGCTGGCAAACACAAAGTGATTCCGGGTGGTTTGAAAAATAAATCGTACGAAATTCTTGCTTATGTAGCCCCTCAGGAAACCCTGGCGGCCGTCATGCGAAACAAAATGGCGCAAAAACCTGAGCCAGAAGAGGCCGAAAAATCATCGTCAGCAGCAACTTGGGGTATTGGCTTCGGCATTGCCGTTCTGGCGGGCATCGCCCTGGGCGTAGCTTATGCTAACTCGAATGCTATTGACCGGGCTAAGTATCGGTATAAAGCAAAATCCTGGGGCGACACGATTTCGGACGCACTCTCGTCCGTGACCGACAATGTAGTCGACTCGTTGGTAGACGCCTATAAATCCACGAAGAACAAGGCCGAAAAGGTCGTTGCTCGGGAAACCGAACTGGTTGAAGACGAAGTGGACGCATAATCACTCAGAAGGCCCTGTCAAACCTATCTAAGTCATGAAAAACTCATCATTCTGGCGCATTGCCACAGCCGTAATCGCGGTAGGCAGTATTCTCTACACAACCGTCCTAAGCAATAGTTCAGGATCGCAGGCTAATGCTAACGACGAAGATGACGACGAACCCAGTGGCTCCGAATACGAATATGATGTACCACCTGAATACCAGCATGTTTTTGAGAAAAACAGCCTGGTTCCTGCCGGTTGGGCATTCGGTGTGGTCTGGTCAACGATCTATACGGGCTTAACTGCTCTCTCCGTACATCAGGCCCTGCCGAGTCAGGAACGCAACCCGCGTTACATACAGGCATTACCCTGGTGGTGGGCCAGTTGGGCACTCAATGCGCTATTTGGGCGGTTCTTCTCTCAGAACGATCCGCAGAGCATTGTCATCTCCGACCTAACGACCAAATTCAATCTACCTGCCGCTTTGGCTTTGCATCAGAGTCTGGAAATAGGGAAAACCGATGTTCCGTCGCCCGAAAAATACCTGCGAATTCCTGTCAGTTTGTATGCGGGCTGGCTTACGGCTGCTACGGTTGTCGGCACACCCAATACCCTACTGACACTGGGCCTTTGGCATTCCGACAAAAAACGCGATGAGGCCATCGCATCGGGTATTCTAAGTGCTACAGCCGGGGCTGGGTATCTGATTGGTCACCGACTAAACGATCCGTGGTATATGCTGCCCTTCGTAGCTGGTTTTTCGGGTATTGCCAATCGCCAGTGGAATAAACATCCGCTGGTTGGATGGACAGCAGCTACATTGGCGGCTGCTTATGTGGGTTTCCTGGCCTACTGGCTTCCTAAAGGTAAATTTCATGACTACGACCGAATCGTAGTCCATGATACCGAAGCTGAGGTACTGGCAGGCCCCGTCGAAACTGCGGAACCTGTGCAGGCAGCAATCGCCCGTGAGCGTACCAAACCAATTGAAATAGAGAATCTTGATTGATAGTAACGCTTATCCAGCGGAAGCCGCTCCTAGAAATAAGGGCGGCTTTTTTAGTTGTTTAACCTGTAGAACCATTGCCATTTTGGCCGAATTTCGTCAAAAAGCGAGTAAATCAAGCCAAAATGTCCGAAAAACCAGCGCGGCCCGTGATTTGTTACTAAACAATAGAGAATGAGTAATGCTGGACGGTTCTCAAATCCCATTATCCATTTTTGATTATCCATTATTCATTCCTAAGACTCATGGACTTTAAGAATTACACCATCAAAGCACAGGAGGTCGTGCAGAAGGCATCGGAAATTGCCCTCGGCAACGGCCAGCAAGCCATTGAAACAGGTCACCTGCTCCAGGCGATCCTGTCGGAAGATGAAAACGTGATTGGGTTTATCACCAAGAAATTGGGAATCAATCTACAGAATACGACCAGCGCTTTACAGGCCATCCTGACTACGTATCCGAAAGTGTCGGGCGGGAATGGAAGCGTATACCTAAGCAACGATACAGCCGCAGCTTTAGCCAAAGCAAGTACGATCACCAAAGAATTTGGCGACGAATTTGTCAGTGTCGAACTGATGTTGCTGGGACTTATGGCGGGTAAAGACCAAATTGCAACGTTATTGAAAGATGCCGGTTTCAACGAAAAGCAAGTGAAAGCGGCCATCAACGAACTTAGAAAAGGAAACTCAGTGAAAGACCAGAACGCTGAAGCAAAATATCAATCATTAGAACGGTACAGCGTTAATCTTAACGAACGGGCGCGTACGGGTAAAATCGACCCTGTGATCGGTCGTGACGAAGAAATACGTCGGGTGCTGCAAATTCTGAGCCGCCGTACCAAAAACAATCCGATTCTGCTCGGTGAGCCAGGCGTTGGTAAAACGGCCATTGTTGAAGGGCTTGCCCAACGCATCGTATCGGGCGACGTACCGGAAAACCTGAAAACCAAAACCATCGTTTCGCTCGATATGGGCCTGCTCATTGCGGGTGCCAAGTACAAAGGTGAGTTTGAAGAGCGCCTTAAAGCCGTTATCAAAGAAGTGACGGACTCCGACGGGCAGATTATCCTGTTTATCGACGAAATCCACACGTTGATTGGCGCAGGAGCGGGTGGTGAAGGTGCTATGGATGCAGCCAATCTGCTTAAACCAGCGCTGTCGCGGGGCGAACTGCATACCATTGGTGCCACAACGCTGAAAGAGTATCAGAAATACATCGAGAAAGATAAAGCGCTCGAACGTCGATTCCAGGCCGTTATGGTCGATGAGCCGGACATGGCTGATGCCATTTCGATCCTGCGCGGTATCAAGGAAAAATACGAATTACACCACGGGGTTCGGATCAAAGACGACGCTGTTATTGCCGCCGTTGAACTCTCGACCCGCTACATCACCGACCGTTTCCTGCCCGATAAAGCCATTGATCTGATGGACGAAGCAGCAGCCAAACTTCGACTGGAGATGGACTCGGTACCCGAAGAGTTGGACGAGTTGAATCGCCGGATCATGCAGCTTGAAATTGAGCGTGAGGCCATCCGACGTGAGCACGATAAGGAAAAAGAAACCCTGCTCAATAAGCAGATCGAAGATCTGAGCGAACAACGGAATGACCTGAAAGCCAGATGGGAAACCGAAAAAGCATCCGTCAATGAAGGCCGAACCCTGAAAGAGGAACTCGACAAATTACGACTGGAAGCCGAACAGGCCGAACGCTCGGGTGATTATGGCAAAGTGGCCGAGATTCGATACGGCCGAATTCCTGAGATCGAAAACAAACTGAACGCGTTGACCAAAGAAGGCGGAGATAATGGTTCGTCGGACCGGATGATGCAGGAGGAAGTTACGGCTGAAGACATTGCCGAAGTGGTGGCCAAATGGACGGGAATTCCAGTGTCGAAGATGCTGCAAAGTGATCGCGAAAAACTGCTGAATCTGGAAAAAGAACTCGGCAAGCGAGTCGCTGGTCAGCAGGAAGCGATTGAAGTGGTTTCGGATGCCGTGCGTCGGAGCCGGGCCGGTATGCAGGACCCCAAACGGCCCATTGGTTCGTTCATCTTCCTGGGTACCACGGGTGTTGGTAAAACTGAAGTAGCCCGGACACTGGCCGAATACCTGTTCAACGATGAAAACGCGATGGTGCGGATCGATATGTCGGAGTATCAGGAGCGTCATGCTGTTAGCCGATTGATTGGAGCCCCTCCGGGATACGTTGGTTACGACGAAGGCGGTCAATTGACCGAAGCCGTCCGTCGGAAGCCCTACTCGGTTGTGCTGCTCGATGAGATCGAAAAAGCGCACCCCGACGTATGGAACATTCTGCTTCAGGTGCTCGACGAAGGCCGTCTGACCGACAACAAAGGGCGTACGGCAAACTTTAAGAACACGATCATCATCATGACATCGAACATCGGTAGCCACCTGATTCAGGAGAAATTTGCCGAAGATGAAGGCTGGAACCACTCGTTGGTGCTGGACGAAGCCAAACGGGCGGTGCTGGAGTTACTGAAACAGACTATCCGGCCTGAGTTCCTGAACCGGATCGACGAAATTGTGATGTTCGAACCGCTCACGAAGGCTAACATTCGCAAGATTGTGGACATTCAGTTCGGCGAAATCAAAAAACGACTGGCCGAAAACGGTATCCAGCTCGACGCGACCGACGAAGCCCTGACCAAATTAGGCGAAGAAGGTTTCGATCCGATCTTTGGTGCTCGCCCGCTGAAACGTGTATTGCAACGCCGGGTGCTGAACGAACTCTCAAAAAGCATCCTGTCGGGTGACGTGAAGAAAGATTCCGTCGTGCTGATGGAGTTGAACTCCGACGGTGAGATTGCGTTCACCAACCTGGATGCGGAGATTGAGTTATAATTCATACCGGGCTAAAGCCCGTAGATACACGCCCGGCCGCTGAAAAGTAGCCGGGCTTTTTTGTATATAGCCGACTAATCGACAACTTAGCTACTATCTGGAGGTTATTAATGGCTCCCGAGTTCGGCCTTTCTTAATGAAACAGCTTCCGTTTTATCTTCTGCCAGCGCGAAGCAGATCTGATTAACTGCATACCACCAGCCGTAATAGATATACAAGTTAATCGATCATTCGTCACAATAATATCATCTACCACCACCGACAATATAGAAGGAGTTATCTCCAGAGTAGTCATTGCCCGGTTTCGATTCGGCGTATTCACCGATATTGTCAGTTTCGAATTTTCCGTCAAACCAGAAACGATTACTGAATACCTCCCAGAACTATCTGTTTGCGTACTAGCCCCTTTAGTTAATCCAGAAACCCATACATAGGCCCCAACGGCTGGCGATGCCTGCCCGGTCGAATCTAGTTGCAAAACACGCCCCGAAACGGTCCACTCCGTCTTGGCCCCAATAGCTCGTATCGGAATCGGCGCCACAGCAATCTCAGGCCGGGAAGAGACTGGCCTACCCAATGAGTTGAATTGAGCAAGGCTCGTTTTCCAACTCAGTAAAGCCGTTGCCAGTACACCTACCCACCGACGCCAGCTAAACGGCTGGCTCGAACTCGTTAAGGATAGAGCCCGGTTCAATTGATCATCACGCAAACGGCCGCAAATCTGTCCCGAAGCATTCCTCAACAACTTGACCAGTTCCTGGTCTGACAAGGCCGAATAATCAATAACCGTTTTCTGGCAACTGGCGCAAAAACGGCCCTGTTCGGTTGGCTGCATCTCCTCCCAGCGCTCGTGGCAGGGGTTTGGAATATGAATGGTCAGACTACGCATGGCATCTATTTTTCCTTAACACGAACAGCACGACTTTTTATTACCTAACTACTTTATAGCCACGGGTTTTGTTGGGTCGATACGCAGCCAGAGCAGGGCACTGACCAATAAACAGCCCGCAATCATAAATAATGGATAGTTGAAATTGTGCGTCTGCTTCACGATGATCCCGAACAGAATGGTAATGAAAAATCCACCTAATTGCCCGGCAAAATTCATTGCCCCCGTTACTGTCCCCGAATTACGCTGACCAATATCGACACAGACGGCAAAAGCCACGGGTAAGGCAAGGTCCTTCATCAATACGCAGGTAGCCAGTAAATACCCAGCCAGCTCGTTATCGGTGGTTAGTCCGGCCAGCAGAAAGAAAAGACTTGATAGACCTAACCCACCCAGTCCAACAGCCCGACGCCCGATTTTAAGCCCATAGCGTTTGGTCAATACATCGCTTAAGCTACCACCCACCAGACACCCAACAGCGCCCAGAAAATAGGAAAGCGAAATAAAATTCTTGGTCTGGTCTTCCGTAAGGCCCCGCCCTTCCTGAAAATACACCGACGACCAGTTAGTGAAGAAATACGAGCCGTAGAAGAACAAATGACACATGAGCATGAGCGCCCACAAGTCGGGGTTTCGGATAATAGTTGTCCAGGGAATGCGGTGATCGGTATGCTTGATCCGACGACCCGATTCAATTTCTGCAACTTCGGCTTCGCTGATACCTTTCTGTTCAGCCGGGTCATCCCGAAACAGAGTATACCAGCCAATGGCCCAAAGTACCCCCACAATACCCAGCACCGCAAACGCCCAGCGCCAGCCTGCAATATGCACCAAGGGAATGACCAGCAGTGGCGTCAGCGCTCCCCCCAGGCGACCAGCCGCCCAGATCACCGACTGCGCCCGGCCTACTTCGACCGCCGGAAACCAGCGGGCAATCACAATAGAAGCATTCGGATAAGCCCCTGCTTCGCCAGCTCCAAACAGAAATCGAACAATCAGCAGATACAGAAAATTAAACGCCGTTCCCGTAAGGGCTGTGAACCCAGACCACCACAACACTACACGCGTCAGTACCCGCCGAGGGCCGGTTTTATCACCAAGCGTACCCGTCGGAATTTCAAACAGCGCGTACGATAGCGAGAAAGCGCCCAGAATCCAGCCAAACTGTTCATTGTCGAGCTCCAGATCATCTTTAACATATTTGCTGACCACGTTCATGCAAACGCGGTCGAGATAGGTGATGGTGGAGAGCAGAAATAAACCAGCCAGCACACGGTAACGAACCTTCATAGGGCTTAGAGGAAAGAAGTAGGGAGAGAAAGCCAAAAATACTTATAGACTTGACTTTATCCCAATCAAAGACTGCCGTACTTTTACAGCATGTCAACCGTAGCCATTGCCCCAATCACCGAAAGCCTGCCTGCTTTCCTCGACGCACACAATTTTTCGGCCATTGCCGTCATTGTCGATAACCATACGTTTCGTTTCTGCTACCCCGAACTGAAAGCGCTACTGCCTAAACATACGCTGGTTCGCATCAAAGCTGGAGAGGAACAAAAACACATTGCCACCTGCGAACTGATCTGGGATGCGCTTACACGCGCCAATTTCGACCGTCATGCGCTGGTGCTAAATCTTGGTGGGGGCGTTATTGGCGATATGGGTGGGTTTTGCGCGGCTACCTACAAGCGGGGCATTGCCTTTGCCCAAATACCCACTACTCTACTGGCACAGGTCGACGCCAGCGTAGGCGGCAAACTCGGTATTGATTTCAACGGCTATAAAAATCACATTGGCGTTTTTAAACTACCCGATGCCGTCCTGATTGAGCCCCATTTCCTAACAACGCTGCCCGAACGTGAGCTTCGTTCGGGCTTTGCTGAAATTATCAAACACTGCCTGATTGCCGATGCCTCGATGTGGGAGGATATCCGCCGACGGGATCTGGACGAGCAGGACTGGCCCCGATTGGTTGCTCATTCAGTCGCCGTAAAACAACGCGTCGTTGAACAGGACCCGACTGAAAAAGGCCTGCGTAAGATTCTGAACTTTGGGCATACCATCGGCCACGCTGTCGAAACCTACTTTCTGACGCAGCCCCGCAAGCGATTATTACACGGCGAAGCCATTGCTGTAGGCATGATTACAGAGGCTTTTATCGCTTTTCAGAAAAAAATGATCGATCAATCGCTATTGACCGCAACCGAAGAGTATATTTTTTCCGTATATGGGAATGTTAAGCTGAACGACGAAGATATTGATCCGATTTTGGCACTGACGTTACAGGACAAGAAAAACCGGGGGCGCGATGTTCGCATGGCCTTACTCGATGGACCCGGCAGTTGCGCCTTTGATGTGTCGGTTACGAGTGCCGAAATGCGCCGTGGACTGGATTTTTACCGGGGAATAAACAAGAATTAAAATTTGGCTCTATACTATTGTTTGCCAAACATTTACGATTATATTTGAGTTCGGTCAGAATAACGTCATTGAGTTAATCTAGTTTATAAAGCTTATTGATTGAAACTTTTACAAATGCCCGTATGAAAACGTACATCGGAATTCTGTTTGCAGTGGCCGCAATAGCTATGGCGGGGTGCTCATCGAGTAGACTGTTTGTGGAGCATGATTATAGCTACGAAGGTCATTTTAAAAATTACGAATCATTTAATTTCCTGGAGTGCGAATTTGTTGATTCGACCCTACTCTGTTCCGATATTCAGGACGCTATCCGGCACCAAATGGAAGCCCGCGGTTACCGGGTCAGTAACCGTAGCCCAAACCTCTTGATCTCGTACAATATCTTCCGTTCCGATCTGCGTTTCCGGGGCTACCAGCAGCCAGTTATTAAAGACTGGGTGGTTCGGGAAGATGACGACGCTACCTACAAGCGCATCGACTACAACCTGGACGAAGGCACGCTAATGATTTCATTGATCGACGCCGAATCGTATCAGGTTATCTGGAAGGGCTATGCCTCCAAGATGATGCGCAACCAGAACTTTAAGAACAACTACTTCAAAGGCATTGTCCGGTCTATTTTTGACCAATACCCTCTCATGGCAGCCGCAAAGTAACGCAACTAAAAAGTAACGCGGGTGGAAACCCGCGCTCTATACAGATTCAAACTTGTCTATAACAGAGCGCGGGTTTCCACCCGCGTTACTTTTTAACAGCATCTACGTATAGTGTTCATGCACGAACCCTATCGCCGACGTTTACCTCATATTATGCCTCCGGGCGAAACATTGTTTATTACCTATCGCCTTCATGGCACTCTGCCTCATCACATTTTAACCGAGCTTCTGGCCGCTCACGAACATTTTTTAGCCCGACAGATTGAGCAATCGCCTGATGTTGCTGTCGATTCCATCAGAAAACGATGGGATGGCAAGTATTTTTTATCGATAGACTCGTATCTGGATAAAGCTGAGCAAGAAACCTATTCCCTTATTAATGAGCCGACCGCTGATATTATTAAAGAATCTATCCATTTCAGAGATGGGGAACAGTTTGACCTTCATGCTTATTGCCTGATGCCTAATCATGTCCATTTACTGGTCACGCACACACGACAGGATGTACCATTCTATAGGGTTATAGGTAGTATGAAGGCGAATTCTGCGAAAAAAATTAACGCCCATCTTAACCGTAAAAATCGCCCATTCTGGCATTCGGAAAGCTACGATCATGTCGTAAGAAACAGTAAATCGTTCGACCGAATCGTTGCCTATATTATGACAAATCCAGTCAAAGCAGGGTTCGTTTCTCGTTGGCAGGACTGGAGTCACAGCTACTGCAAATACGACTTTGAGTAATGCGTAACGCGGGTGGAAACCCGCGCTCTGTTATAGACAAGTTTGAATCTGTATAGAGCGCGGGTTTCCACCCGCGTTACTTCGTCAATTCCTTAAAAATTCCTTCCAGCGAATTTTCCTGCTGACGGAGTCCAACGAGGGTCAGGTTTTGGTCGGCAGCGAGTCGGAATATAGAAGCTCGCAAATCGGTAGTAGGCCGGGCCGAGATTCGGTATTGGCCCGCGCCTAAAGGCTCTACCTGCTCCACACCAATGAGGGTGCTTAGTAACGCTGGATCTTGCAGCTCCCCTTCAAACTCTGCCACAACCACTACATTGCCTCCACCAGAGGCACTTCTGAGCTGGCTCAGTGGCCCATCAACCACCAGTTTTCCGCGATTAATGATAATAACCCGATCGCAAATGGCTTCAACCTCCTGCATGATGTGGGTCGAGAACAAGACCGTTTTGTCACGTCCGGCGTCGCGAATTACCTGTCGAATTTCGGCTAACTGGTTCGGGTCAAGGCCTGTTGTCGGCTCATCCAGAATCAAAACGGGTGGATTATGCAATAACGCCTGGGCCAATCCGATCCGTTGGCGATACCCTTTCGATAATTGCCCAATGCGTTTGTGTTGCTCCCGACCGAGACCAACCAACTCGATCATCTCAGAAATCCGACGGCCTAACGCTGTACCTCGTAAACCGTGTAATGATCCAGCAAACCGCAGGTATTCTTTTACATACAGATCCAGGTAGAGCGGGTTATGTTCGGGCAAATACCCTACGCTTCGGCGAACATCCATCGGCTGTGTACGAACGTCGAACCCATTGACTTCAACCGTTCCTTCCGTTGGTTGAATATAGCCCGTAGCGATTTTCATGGTAGTGGATTTCCCAGCCCCATTTGGCCCCAGAAACCCGACGATTTCGCCCGGTTCTACGGAAAAGGAAATCTGATTGACAGCCCGTTGCTGATTGTATTGTTTTGTAAGATTCTGAACCCGAATAGACATAGTTAACTGCGCGACTATCTCATCAACGAAAGCCGATAGCGAATTGGCATAGGACGAATGTACAGGGAACCGATTAAAAACCAGAAAGAATTTCTATTTTTAGCGGTTTAACGTCTATAGAACGCCTTTTCTCCCTGTCTATACATGTCGATTTTTCGAAAAAAAACCGTCACACAAGCCATCGGCGATGCCGGTTCAGGTGACTCCTCGCACCTGATGAAAGTACTCGGTGTCCGTGATTTGACGTCGCTGGGTATTGCAGCCATTATTGGTGCGGGTATTTTCAGTACCATTGGGCGAGCTAGTTTCAACGGAGGGCCAGCCGTATCGATGCTGTTCGTTTTTACCGCTATTGCCTGCGTATTTACGGCGCTGAGTTACGCTCAGTTTGCCAGCACAGTGCCAGTCAGTGGTAGCGCGTACACCTATGCGTATGTATCGTTCGGAGAAATTTTTGCCTGGATCATCGGCTGGGCGCTCATCCTCGAATATGCTGTATCGAACATGGTGGTGGCGATTTCCTGGTCGGAGTACTTTACATCCATGCTGTCGGGCTTTGGCATCAATTTCCCTGGATGGCTCGCGACCGATTATGGATCAGCTCACCGGGCTTTCGAAGAAATGCAGGCAGCCCGGCCAGCGGCTACGGCCCTTCCAGCCAATGTATTGGCTCTGGCAACTGCCTACGATCAGGCTCCATCGCTGGGTGGGTTAAAAATCATCATGGATTTACCGGCCGGACTCATCACGGTATTAATTACGTCCTTAGTATACATTGGTATCAAAGAATCACGAAATGCCAGTAACCTGCTGGTGCTACTGAAACTCTGTGTGATTGGGTTAGTCATTGGCGTTGGCGTATTTTATGTAAAGCCAGCCAACTGGTCGCCCTTTGCACCGAATGGGGTGAAAGGTGTGTTGAGTGGTGTGGCTTCGGTATTCTTTGCATTTATCGGGTTCGACTCCATCTCGACTACGGCCGAAGAATGCCGCAATCCGCAACGCGACCTACCCCGCGCCATGATCTACTGCCTGGTTATCTGTACCGTTCTGTATGTTCTGATCACGCTGGTCTTGACGGGCATGGTCAATTTCAAAGAACTGGGTGTCGATGATCCGCTGGCCTATGTTTTCCAGAAATTGAATCTCAACTTCATGGCGGGGATTATTTCGGTCAGTGCTGTCGTAGCGATTACGAGCGCCCTGCTGGCATATCAGCTAGGGCAACCACGCATCTGGATGACCATGAGCCGCGATGGGCTTCTATGGCCGAAATTCTCTGAAATTCATCCAAAATTCCGTACCCCTTCATTTGCGACTATTATCACTGGCGTTCTGGTAGCCGTTCCGTCGCTGTTTCTGGACATGCAGTTTTTCATCGACCTAACCAGCGTGGGCACCTTCTTTGCCTTCATTCTGGTATGTGGCGGTATTTTATTTCTGGATGCTAAAGGGATATCCGCCCAATCGAAATTCCGGGTTCCTTATGTAAACGGTAAATACATTATCGGACTTGGTTTTCTGTTGCTGTTCGGATACGTAGTCTACTCCGGAGGCTTGATGCCAAGCATTACCGAAAAACCACTAATCGCTGTTTTCTGGCTTACCTGGGCCGTGCTGTCGGTACTTGCTTTCCAGAAAAACTTCTCTTTATTGCCTGTACTGGGTATTCTGACGAACCTCTACCTGATGACCGAACTAGGTGTTACAAACTGGGCCATTTTCGTAGTCTGGCTAGTTATTGGGCTCGTGATTTATTTTTCTTACGGATTCCGAAAAAGCAAGCTGGCTCAGAAGGCATTGGTGGCGTAATCGGCCTTACCGGCCAAAGAACATGATATGCTGCTGCGGAAGTCGATCATCGTTTTTTAGCAATCGTAGTCCAGCGGCTTTCATTTCCTTTGTAGCCTGAGCAATGCTTAGTTTATGCAGTTCTTTGATGGGCACAGCAGGGTCTTCGGCCCGGTACTCAACCAGTACCAGACGGCCACTAGGCTTAAGGGCCGTTGCGACATGAGAAATCATTTCCCGTGGGTACGAAAACTCGTGGTAGGCATCAATCAGGATAGCCAGATCAATGCTGCTGGGCTTCAATTTCGGATCTGATTCGGTACCCAGCACAGGCTCCACGTTAGTGGCTTTACTTTTGGCTTTGCCCTGATTTAGGTAGGCAATCATTTCAGGCTGAATATCAACGGCGATCACCTTCCCCTTAGGTATCTCAGATGCCATACGGAAGGTGAAGAATCCCGTTCCAGCGCCAATATCGGCTACTACATCAGTCGGTTTTAAATCAAGCGCGTTCAGCAGCAGGTCGGTTCGTTCTTCCTGCTCACGCTCGGGGCGTTCGAGCCAGGCGGCACCCAGATGCCCCATCACCTGCGCAATTTCGCGGCCCTGATACACCTTCCCAATTCCATCACGGCTGGGCGTGCGAAACCGATAAACCGAGGTAGTATCAGTTTGTCTGGTCGTAATGGTTTGCTGCTGGGCCGATTGCTGGCCACACGCAGCTAATGAAATAACAAGTAAAAGGCCTATATGCTGCATACGGGTCGGATTTGTTGGGGTTAAACTATCTGTACGTCGAAACGGTTGTTCCTCTGAATCAAATACACCTATTTATGAATCTCATTCTTCACTTACTACTCGATGCGGCTGTTATTTTCGGCTTAGCTTATTTAATGCCCCAGGTCGATGTTAAGAACTTCGGCACAGCCGTATTAATCGCGCTGATCCTGGGTCTGCTGAATTTCTTTATCGGATGGATTATCCGGTTTCCGCTCAATCTGGTTACGTTTTTTCTGCTTACGGGTATCGTTCGGATTGTTGTGACAGCCTTACTTCTGAAACTGATCGATAATTTTATGGATAGTTTTACCATTGTCGGATTCTGGCCTGCATTAGTTATTGCCCTCGCCGTGGCCGTGGCCGGTACGCTTATCGACCGGTCGGCTCCAACGCCCGAAATGGTTAATTCAGGTTATGTGGTTTCGGTATTATCAAGTCTTCGATTGACATAAGGAACAGTTACCAAAATTAGTGCGACCCCGATGGGGTCGAATGTTTATAGATCATGTACGTTTTCTATAGCCATTCGACCCCATCGGGGTCGCACTTTCTCGAGTTATTATTAGGTAACCAATCGTTCACGATAATGGCAAAACAAAAGCCACGCCGTTGCTGACATGGCTTTTTGATTAAGAGCCTATAAAATTAGTCGCTACGACGACCGCCCAGCAATAGACTTGCATAATAGAGCAACGTAGCCAGTGAACCCAACGCAGCTACCACGTAGGTCATAGCGGCCCACCAGAGCGCATCTTTGGCGAATCCGTATTCACGCTGATTAACAACTCCCCGATTCTGAATCCAGGCCAAAGCCCGACGGCTGGCATCGAACTCTACGGGCAACGTGATAAAGCTGAACAGCGTGGTCAGGGCAAACATCGCCACCCCAATCGCCAGCGGAATAGGTGTAGTACGTAATAGTAAAACACCTGCCAGAAGCACCCACTGCATATACTGAGAGGATACAGTTAGTACTGGCACCATAGCCGAACGGAATTGTAGCGGTCCATACGCCAGTTTATGCTGAACAGCATGACCACATTCGTGGGCCGCAACAGCGGCAGCCGCTACGCTTCGTCCGTAATACACATCGGCGCTGAGGTTGACCGTTTTATCCTGTGGGTTATAGTGGTCAGTCAGCATACCTTCGACCGAAACGACCCGGACATCATAGATACCGTTCTCGTTGAGCATTTTTTGAGCCACTTCAGCTCCGCTCAGGCCATTGCTCAGACCGATTTGTGAATATTCATTGAATTTGCTTCGTAAACGCCAGCCTACAAAGGCACTGGCTCCGAAGATGAGAATCATTATTAACCAGATCATCGATAATTAGTCAGGTTTATGGTTTATTCTGGCAGCCAACTTACTTGCCCGTCAATAGTAAAACAACAGTTTTACCGAAAAAGTATCCCGTTCCTTTACCATTTATCAGAGTATAGGGCCATTTATGGGAATGAACAATGTAAAATGAATAATGGATAATGACCGTTTCCAGCGATTGTTCATTATTCATTTTACATTGTTCATTATGCTAATAGCTCTGTTTAATCCGCTCGATGAGCTTGGTCGTAGAATAGCCGGGAACCAGCTCTATAGTTTCTACGCGGCCACCACGCCCCAATACAAAATCAGCCCCTACGATAGTCGCTACAGAGTAGTCGTTACCCTTGACAAGAACATCAGGCTTCACAGCTTCGATTAGCTGGAGAGGTGTATCTTCACCAAACAATGTCACGGCATCGACAAATGCGAGCGCAGCCATCAGCCGGGCACGGGCGTACTCATTTACAACTGGGCGGAGTGGCCCTTTAATACAACTTACCGACGCATCGGTATTCAGCCCTAAAATCAGCTTATCGCCCAGACTCCGGGCTTTTTCCAGATAGTCGATATGCCCTAAATGAACAATGTCGAAGCAGCCGTTGGTAAACACAATCTGCTGGCCTTCGGCTCGCCACTGGTCGGCCTGCCGAACGGCCTCTTCACGCGTAAGAATTTTAGATTCAGTCATATTTCGCAGTCAAAACTCAATATTGAGTCGCTCCTGAATAATAGCGGGGTCCTGTTTTTGATGAAGAACAGCTATTATTAAAATGATCGAGTTAATTTCATCGACCACATAATAAATAGTATAGGAAAACTTGCGTAGATGTGCCCGCCGAACAAAGAGCAAGTGCTCCTGATAAAGATAAGGATTGCCCAAAATTAGTGCTTCAGTGTATTCATAGGCATCGAGCCATTGTCGGCCTAATTCGGGTTTATAAGCTATTAATTCGTCAATGATTCGATCACGGTCCAGATCAGCCTACTCCGTAAACACAATCGAAAATTTACCTGGCCCATCCATACTTTAATCGAATACGACGCGATGCATCCTCGCCAGAAATACCGGTTTCTGGATGCGCTTTATACTGCTCGAATCGCTTCACAAGTAATTCATTTAGTAAAGCCTGATAATCAGAGCTATCTGTTTCAGGTGAGTCCTGTTGTCTCAATAACTGGTTGGCAACCTCCAACAGTTCTCGCTGCTGTTCTTCTGATAACCCGTCTATCGCTTTGTGCAATTCCTCTGCAATACTCATAGCGCTTCTATTTTTTGTAAAGATAGCCAATTATCGCTCCAGCTTGATGGCTTTGGGATCGTCGAGTACGTCGGGCAAATTGGTTGTTTTATTCCGGCGAAGCAATACAACCAGCAAGGCCAGAATACCCAGAATGATGATCATCACAGCCGACACGCCGTGAATAAACGTAGCCAGTATCTGTCCATCCTGACTCGTTAATCCATATAACAACGCTACCTGCCCAACCAGCAAATGGAAGGACCCAATACCACCCGGTGTAGGAGCCGCCATACCCAGCGAACCAACCACCAGAATTGTTAGCCCGGCCAGCATACCTAACCCAGCCGTAGCGGGCATGGCAAAGAACAAGGTGTATGACATCAGATAATACATTGTCCAGATAAGCAGGGTGTGGACCACAAACAAGCCAGGCCGACGTAACTTGCGAACACTCAATAAGCCATCCAGCAGCCCTTTCAAAAATCCGCTGACTTTCTGATACAAGGGATGTTTACCTAACGCTTCGCGGTAGCGGTTGAATAAGAACCAAGCCAACAAAGCCCCACCCAGAACTACCGCTCCTGCCAGCAGCAACAGACTCGACCCACTTGATCCTTTGGGAAGCTTTCCTCCCAGGAATTCCATAAAAAACTGGCTCAGCCGGTCGAACTCCAATACAAATGTAGCTCCCAGCAACAGGATCAGCATAAGCAGATCGAATAATCGCTCCGCTACTACGGTTCCAAAGCTGACGTTGACAGGCACTGCCGATAAGCGATACAAGGTTCCACACCGGGCTACTTCGCCAGCCCGTGGCAACGCCATATTGGCTAGATATCCCGTTAAAACGCTTACCGTAGTCTCCAGCGATGTAGGACGCTGCGGTACAACGGGTTCCAGTAGCAAACGCCAGCGTTCGGCCCGGCTCCAGTGGGCAATAATGGTAAACAATCCTGACAGCAGTACCCACCGATAATCGGCAGCACTGATTTTTTGCATCAGGTCTCCTACGTCCAGATGGCTTTGCTTAAACGTAAACCAGAGCAGTCCCCCGGCAATGGCCAGCGAGATGAGGTATTTGAGTATATTTTTGAGATTCATGCGAACGTAACGCAGCTCGAAGCCGCATTGAAAGAAGACCCAGGCAGCTTTGCAGCTGCATTACATAAAAAACTCCGCTACAAAGTAACGGAGTTTACTTGTAAAAGAGCGAAAGAGTGAGCGAATGAACAGGCAAAGCCCCGAAAGGCCGTCAGTTCAGCCTCATTCACGCGTTAATACACGGCCATTTCGGGTTCTATCTCCCGTGCCCAGGCGTTGATACCACCATCAAGATTATAGAGGTTAGTCATCCCATCCTGTGCGTACAGGTACTGCGCCACATTGGCCGAACGAATACCATGATGGCAATAAATAACTACAGGCCGATCGGTTGGAATTCGTTTTCGATTATTTGGAATCATGCCTACTGGAATCAACACCGCTCCGTCCAGATGACAAAGGTCATATTCGGGCCGTTCACGAACATCCAGGAGAAACATGGCTTCACCCAGCGCTAAGCGATTCGATAACTCCTGAACGGTCATTTTTTGTGGTCCTAACTCGCCAGGATTCGAGCGCGTACTGGCAGAGGTCAATCCTTGTCGGGCCAGTTCGTCGGCCTCGGCCCGCCGTTTGGTTTTTATCTTCTGCTGATTCATCGACAGCAGATCAATCATCAGCAACTGTTCGGTAAGTCCATTACCGATGCCTGTGATCAGTTTGATTACCTCATTGGCCTGGTAGGTTCCAATTACCCCCGGCAGTACGCCCAATACGCCCGTTACATTACAATTCGGAATTTCAATTTCGTTGGGGTAATCGGGGAACAGACACCGATAGGTCGGTCCACGCTTTCCATCACCGAGATCGGCGTTTAAGACTGCTACCTGACCCTCGAACCGGTGAATTGCTCCGTAGACAAATGGTTTACCTAACGTCACGCAGATGTCATTGACCAGATAGCGAACTTTAAAATTATCCGTACAATCAACCACGATGTCATAGGCTTCGATAATCGACCGGGCGTTACTAATATCCAGGGCCATCGTATACGTATCGAACCGAAGCTCAGGATTGAGTCGTTTTAAATGGCTCACGGCTACTTTGGCTTTCGGTTTACCGATTTCGTCAGTTGTATAAAGCACCTGCCGTTGCAGATTGGTCAAATCCACGGCATCTGGGTCAATCACCCCAATTCTTCCTACGCCAGCCGCCGTCAGATACAGCAATACCGGACAGCCAAGGCCCCCAGCCCCAACCACAAGTACACAAGCATTCTTAAGCTTTAACTGGCCCGCAGATCCAAGTTCGGGTAAATTTAAGTGTTTCTGATAACGTTGTTGTTCGGAAGGCACTAGCGTTGTTGTTGTTTCCATAGTCGTACAATATACAACTTAAATCATATAGGGCGTTGCTTTAAACCAACAGATTTCGTCTAGTGAAAATTGCGTTGTAAAAGCCCTCGAACAAAATATTTTTATGCATCGGTCCTTGAATTTTCGTTTGTCAAACATAGCCTCTAAAACATCAGTGCCGTTGTTTGAAACGTTACCATTATAACCCGTTTTTTAGTACTATTGCCTCGTAAAATCCAAATGTTTCTCAACTATGTATACGTATGTATCGATAGCAGGTGGTATTTCGGCCAGCCTGTTAGCCCTTACCCTGACTTTCAACGCCAATCCAGTTACCACACCAACGATAAACGCAGCGGGTGCCTATGAAGCGCCTGCCAAAAAAGGTCCCTGGGAAACCCTGTTTGATGGAAAAACCTTGAAAGGCTGGCATATTTATTTAAAATCAGGGCAACCCATATCCGACAAATGGACGGTTGATAATGGAGCCATTCACCTCACAGCTGGTGGCGCTGGCGATCTGGTCACCGATAAAGAATACGGTAACTTTGAGCTGGAAATTGAATGGAAAATTGCGGAAGGCGGCAACAGTGGCATTATCTACCACGTGCACGAAGATCCTAAATTCAAAGCGACCTACCAGACGGGCCCCGAAATGCAGGTACTTGACAACGAGCGTCACCCCGATGCCAAACAAGGCCGTGATGGCAACCGCACAGCAGGTGCTCTTTATGATCTGCAAAAACCCATTACCCCAAATGCAGCCAAACCCGCTGGCGAATGGAACAACGCCAAGTTAATTATCAAAAATGGCCGGGCTGAGCAGTTTCTGAATGGCAAAAAGATAGCCGATTACCCAACCAGCGGCCCCGAGTGGGACAAAATGGTGTCGGAGAGTAAATTTAAGGGATGGGAAGGCTTTGGCAAGTATTCGACCGGCCATATTGCCCTGCAAGACCATGGGAATAAGGTTTGGTATCGCAACATCCGAATTCGCGAATTGTAATTTTTAATGATTGAGTGACCGAATGGCTTGGCCAGTTCCTATTCAATCATTCGATCACTCAATCATTCTATCGTTCAACCACTATGCAACGCCGAACGGCCCTCAAAACCCTTACGGGCACAGCTCTGACGCTTCCTGCCCTGACCCATTCGTTAGCCCAGCCGATGATACCATCTGAACAAGCTCCTGCCGTGTTGAAAGGAAATATTAATCATGCCGTTTGCAAATGGTGTTACGGCAAAATTCCACTGGAAGATTTTTGCAAAGCCGCCAAGGAAATGGGTATCAAAGGCATCGACCTGCTCGATCCCGATCAGTGGGCTGTCGCCAAAAAATACGGTCTGACCTGCTCTATGCCGCAGGGAGCAGGCAAAGGCATCACCCAGGGCTTTAACGACCCCAAACTCCACGACGAACTGGTAGCCAGCTACGAAGCTATTTTTCCAAAGCTGAAAGAAGCCGGACTCGATAAGGTCATTTGTTTCTCAGGCAACCGACGGGGTATGAGCGATGCCGAAGGGATGGAAAACTGTGCAGTAGGCCTGAAACGTCTGATGCCCAGTGCCCAGAAGTATGGCGTGACCATGATTATGGAGCTACTCAACAGCAAAGTGGACCACAAGGATTACATGTGCGACCACAGTGCCTGGGGGGTAGAACTTTGCAAAAAAGTAGGGTCGGAAAACTTTAAACTGCTGTACGACATCTACCACATGCAGATTATGGAGGGAGATATTATCCGTACAATTCGCAACAATCACCAATACTTCGGTCATTATCACACCGGCGGTAACCCCGGCCGGAACGAAATCGACCAAACGCAGGAACTCTACTACCCGGCCATCATGAAAGCCATCGTCGATACGGGCTATAAGGGCTTTGTCGCTCAGGAGTTCATCCCCAAACGCGACCCACTCACTAGCCTCAAAGAAGCGGTCATTCTGTGTGATGTGTAGTTTTTAAAGTAGTTAGGGGCGAGGAGTGAGTATTAGGAGAAATCACGCGTATGCAACTCCTAATACTCACTCCTCGCTCCTATTACTTTAGAAGAACATAATTCTTATACTCCCCTATCCGCCAACCTGTTAGCTTTTCGACAAAGGTCAGAAAACGCACCCGAAACGTGTAATGCTTTCGGCTGGTATCGAATGTAAAGTTCCAGTTTAATCGGTCGACGCGAGGCTGCATCACAGTAGGGTGCTGACCTTTGAACAGTGCCAGCGAGTCGATTTCGCTATAGTCAAAATTCGCCTGAGCGGCTTCTACCTCAGCAATTTTCTGGGGGTCTGTGTGCCAGAAATGATTGGCGTATCGAAGGCGGTTTTTCTGCAAATCGGGTGGTTTTACCCAGCCGTAGTGATAAATATAGGCATCGATCAGCTTTACCTTCAACTTTCGATTATCGCGCGTTCGGAATCCCTGGGCATCCTTATATGATAGCACATTCCCCTTATTCCGAACAACCCGTATCTCACGCCGATACCACCGCCGGGAGTCGCCCACATAGCTGTACGACCCAAAAAAATGGACGTATTTGAACAGCAGCCCGTCTACGTTTTTGTCGTTCAGGTAACGTTGCATAGCCTCCCGAACAGCCGGAATCGAATCTTCATGCAGCACTTCGTCGCCCTGAATATAAAATGCCCAGTCGACATCGGGCGAGACTGCCGCCAGTGCTTTATCGGTTTCCTGCGCCAGTACCCGCCCTCCAGCTCGCGCATCTGCGTCCCAGACCGTATGAATAATTCGAATTTTATCGGAAGGAATCGACTGAATCAGCCCCAACGTATCATCGTCCGATTCGCCAACGGCAATGACAAATTCATCGCAGAGTGGCAAAACCGATGTGATGGCTTCGACAATCGGATAATCAAACAAAATGGCGTTACGGATAAAGCTAAATCCGGCTACTTTCATAAAAACGACTCGAATTGGCTACGAGCCGTAAAGATAGGCTGTTTTTGATTCGTCGTCTAATCACTGTCTTTACCTTTCATTGGGGAACCAATGTATATGTATTGATCGTATTGCCTGTTTTTCGATTGGTTTTCGTAGCTACCAGTGTCATCTGAGAGTCATCAAACTGATAAACCTCATATTCCAGTTCACCTTGTGTTTCGGTAGGGATTGGTGTAAGATTTTGCAGTACCAAATAGACACGTGACCCTTGTTGGGAAATTGACCAGTCACCCTCGAACGTCTCCTTCGTGAATTCGGTCAGTTTAATACGGGAGCCTGTGAATTGTAACTCGTAATTACGGTAACCAGGAAAAAGATTATCGGTCTTTCCTTCCTGATAAACCAGGACTCCAGCCTCTTCCACACGAAGGGCTTTCCAGCGTTTATTGGCGATACCGTCCGTTATTTGACGTTTTTTGCTGACTGCTACAGGGTCATTGATAGCACATCCTGCTAGCCAAACAACTAGTATTAGTCCAATTCCATAATCAATTATATTCTGTCGCATGATCTTACTGCTTTACAAATCGGGTTGAATACTGATGACTCCTGGTTTCTAGCTGAATGAAGTACATGCCTGCTGGTAATGACCGTACATCCACCGATTGCGAACTGGCGTCTGACATCGTTTTTTCTATTACGATAGAACCAGCTTGATTGCGTATTTGCATCGTAATGGGTTCGAGGGGTAAACGACTAAACCAAAGGGCTTCCGTTACTGGATTTGGATATATAATCCATTCGACAGGAAGAGAAGAAGAAGCATTTACCAATGGGGCAGGCGATGCAATCGTATTTGACCACGGAGATGTCAGGTTCAATTGAACGGCCCTTACTCGATAGTGATACAGCAAACCAGATCGTAAGCCTCGATCGCTATACGTTGTTGTGTTTGCAGCCAGTTCGGCCACTCGTCTCCAGATTACCTGCCCATCTATCGACTGCCAAACTTCAAAGCCAGTTTCAGTTGATGAGGCATCGTTCCATTTTAAGTTTAATTGATTATAGACAGGTGACCCAGTTTCAAATTGCAGATTAGTGGGTGCAGGCAAGCCCGTTTGCGATACTGGCAAACTTACACAGACTTCATTGGTCCAATTGGAATAACCGACTGCATTTTTGGCTCGAATCAAATAACAACATCGATTCGTAGTTGGCGTTATAGCCAGATCGAGGTAACGTTTTAGATCGGTTCCGGTAATAGTTTCTATACTCTCTGTACGTTCTATTTCAACTCCGGCGTCATTCTGCCGGATTCGTATTAACGTAAGCTGAATTTCACTGTATCCTTTGGCATCCCAGGTCAATTCAACCTGATTTCCCGCAATTAATCGGGCAGTCAGATTGGTTGGGGTTAGCGGTACAGCCAGCGTTGTAGTCGAACCCGTTAGCCAACTTGATTTAGCGTCTCCGTTTACAGCTCGTACCCGAATATAATACGTTATACCTGGCTGCAACCCTATCATTGAGTACCTAACCACCCCGGCTGCCAATGTATATGATTGTGTGATTGTAGTAAATAGTGCTTCTGTACTATACTGTAATTCATAACCTGTTTCGTTCGTCGCATTATCCTGCCAGTCTACATTAATCTGTGTACCGCTGACAGCCATAGCGGTAAGAGCAGTAGGGGCAGCCAACGTTATTACCGAAGGCTCCGTTGTTTTGGCACTGTCACTTACCCACCCCTGATCACCAGCGCAGTTTTTGGCCTTCAGGCGAAACCAGTAGGTTGTGGCGGAATTTAGACCAACCAGTATTTCGCTTCGGCTAGTTTTAAGAAGTTCGCGTTTGGTGCTATTGAGATAGCTGCTGTTACTGGCAAATTCCAACTCAAAACTATCTTCGGTATTGGTAGTATATTTCCAGCTAAGGTTAATCTGCGAGGAACTGACAACCGTACTGGTCAACGATATTGGTTTGGTTGGTAAAGCAGGCTTCAATTCGATTTGGCCGGTGTTCCATGGGGAGTAATCAGCCCCTTTAACGGCTGCTATTCGTACGTAATAGGTCTGGCAGGATTGCAGATCCGTAATCGTATAATTCGTTGTATTTGTGCTTACTGAAATGGAAGTAGGATTGGAGAATCCAGCATTGCCCGCATACTCAATCATAAACCCAGTTTCGTTTTCCGACATATCCGTCCAACTGACGGCTATCTGCCTACCATCTGGCGTTCCAGTTAGTTTCAGGTTGGTTGGAGCTATCGGTAATGACGGCTTTACAGGCAGTGTAGTAGCCTCTAGATAGACCCAGTCAGAAGCCAGCGGTGTCGAGGGTATGCCATTATTCGATGCCCGAAGGCGAAAGTAATAACGAGTATTTGCCTGTAGACCACTGATGGTGATGGTTGTTCCGGTCACTTGCAGTGTTTGCCCACTCAATCCATTGGTAAAATTCGGATCAAGCGCATATTGCAACTCAAGAAACGTTGCGTTACTACCCGCATTATTCAGATAATCGACCCGAATTTGCGCACTCGATAGTACTGTCAGCGTGTAAGTTGGCGCGGCTGGTATAGCAGGTATGGCAATCGATTTACTTTCCGATAATGTACTTCCCCCATTGTTGCTTGCATTGATCCGATACGCGTATGTTTTACCGGTCTTTACAGTACGGTCCTGATAGCTAGTCAGGGGAGCGTTTACTTTAGCCAGTTCAACAAATCCACCCGTTCCCTCAGCCCGTTGCACTTCGTAAGCCGTAGCCCCCCCCCCATCTGTCCAACTGACATCTACCTGATTAATCGAAATCAACGCTAACTGCACATTAGTAGGTGCATTCGGGGCTTTGGGTAGTACTGTGATGCAGGCTTCGTTTGAATAGCCGGAGTTGCCTGCTGAATTAACAGCCCGTACCCGATAACAGTACATACTGCCATTAATTAGCTTACTATCTAAAAAAGTACCCGTTCCACTAAATGGCCCTGATGTATAGATTCGGGAAAATGCCCCATTGTTGTCCTTACGCTCAATCTCATACCCTGTTTCATAGGCTGTTTTGTCCTCCCACGAAAGCAACGCGTTAGTACCATCAAGTGTAACCAGCAGTTTTCCTGGATTTTCTGGAACCGGAAGTGGTGTTGCCACCTTGCCAAATCGTGCACAGGCCGAACCTGCACTATTGACGGCACAAACCTGGTAGTAATAGGTTTTCCCCGCCAGTACCCCATTATCGATAAACGTTTTACTGTTGGCTGCAACCTCGCCTACTCCCACCCATGGACCATCTGATGATTGATCACTACGGCTGATGGTAAACTTGGTTTCATTAGTTGATTGGTCGTCCCAGGTTACTTCAACTTGGGTAGGTGCTTTTGCCACAGCTTTCAGATTCGCTGGTGCTTCGGGCAGCGTGTTATCCGTTGTAGCCGATACAGTTCCCGACCAATCGGACCAGTAATCGGTTTTATTGATCGTATTTTTGGCTCGTATCTGTATATAATAGGTATGACCCGATAGCAGTTTATCGAAGGTATACGTGATTTTATCGGCTCCCAAATCGGCAGATACGACTCCCTTTGCGAAATCCTGTACATCCGATTGACGAATCTGATACCCTTCCACGCCACTAACACTATTCCACCGAACGCCTATGGTACTGGTCGTTTTGCCTGATACGCTCAAACCACCTGGCACATCAGGGGAAGCATCCTGTGTTTTAGCCTGTGCGGTCACCCAATCCGATTCAAGCAAGATTTCACTCTCCAGATACGACTTCTTCAATCGGAAATAATATAGGGTAGCGGGGTCCAGAGCATCAATCGTGTTAGTGTTACTGGAAGCCTCAAAGGATTTCCGGGTTACATTGCTGAAGTTCGCCGTTTTGCTGTATTCAAGTACTGTAGGCTTATCGCTTTTCCAGCTCAACTTGATCTGAATAGGCGAGGTAGTCGTCGCTTCAAAACCTGTTGGCGTTTCTGGTTTCGGCAATGAGTTGGTCGTCGCTTCGGCACTGGCATAGGTAGGTGACAGTTTCGATTTGTATTCGGCCTGAATTCGATAGTAATACTTCGTGCCGGGCTGTAGCTTTGTATCACTATGCGACCGAGCTGTAGCCTCTTTTTCAGCAAGATTACTAAACGACCTGTTGTCAGTAGATCGCAAAATCACAAATTTCTCAACCGTAACTCCATTATGGGTCCAGACTAGGTCAATCTGGCTAGTCGAAATTGCTTTGGCTGAAAAAGCGGTTGGTGCTACCTGGGCAGAGACAGATAGACTCAGTACACCAATCAGCATCAGCGTTAGATACAGGCGTTTCATGATGGATCGTATTTATTTTGACAGTAAGCTCAACCCGCTCGTCTGCTGACTTTGAACAGTAACAGCTACACGAAACTGATTCGAAAAATAGGCAGGCCCATCAGATCGAAATACGCGTATCGACCGACCGTTAAGCAAATACGTATTCGTGGATTCCCCCTCAACCAGCATTATATAGTGCACATCCTTGATGGTTCTTTTATCGGAAGAAAGCCGTCCGATTATAACCACCCGATTGGTGTAAGATAAATTGTTGGTAGTACCGGTTAAGGCCATGCAGATTCTGAACACATCATCGTGGCCACTTACCTCAGTCCAGAGCGAGTTGCCGCTCAAAATCAAATTCGGGTTGCTCGCATCATCATACTGCTTGATATCCACTTTTAGCTTCCCGTCTGGGTAGGTGAACCGAAGCCGTAGTTTGCCAAAATGCTCATCAAGGTAGATTTTATCCTGGCTGCGATTGGATGAATGCAGAACTGGGGTAAACTCAAAAACGCTACCATTGATAAACCCTGGCGGGTTGGTTCCGTCGCCATCAGCCAGTGCAGTAAATCCACTTAATTGTTTTTTGGCAACCTGATCTATAATTACCTGCGGAATGCAGGTTCCGGGAGTTGGTGGAGCGTTTGACGCAGTGGTTGAATCCGGAATTTGTCCACCATTACAAAGTACGCCCTGGAATACCGTACTCGTTCCTTGCGGTATCACAATTTTTCCGTCTGTAAATAGCGAATTGTTAAAGCTATCATCAGGAAGCGACCACTTACTAGGAATTTTGTCAACTCGTTTCAGCAACAGTATGGTTGCCAGCGAAAGATTCTGCTTATTTTCTTTTACATACTGCTCGACTTCCTCTTTTAGCGAGGAGAGAAGAGTAATTTCAAACGTGGCTTTCGGTTCGATCTCGATGTAGTTGGACATAGATACCCCATTACCACTTGTTGAGCAGGTATATTTAGCCCCATAGCACATACCCAGAATCATTACAATATTTGTAGGCGCTGAAAATAATTTGATGGCAAAAAAATTAAGCTGCCCAATATTGATTTTGATCGTTGGCGTTAGGCAGATTTTGAAATCGAGCTCAATGGTTCCTTGATTGAGGACGATCCACTCACCATCCTGCGAAGTCAGCGGCTCAATATCTCTGGGGGCAGCATCGCCATCCCTGTATTCTTTTCCCCATCGAAATCGAATAGTTTTTTCGACAATTTTACCGTCAGCTTTTATAGTGCCTTTGGCAGACAAGTTGAGAGGGAGCTCAAACTGACCGGCAATATTGATAAACAGGCCACTTTCACCTACTGGTATATTTATTTCACCTAAGTCGAAAGGCGGTATGAGGGGAACTGGAACATCAACATTGACCTCACCTTCTAACTTTGTCGTCGCCTTAAAACTATCTTCAAGAGCAAAACTGAAACCCAGATAATTAATTCGCTGCAATTCAGGATTGTCCGGATTTTGCGCATTGCCATAATCAATATCAAATGTAAACTCTGCTTTTAATTGGTTTTCGAGCGATAGTTTACCATTCTGGGAGGCATTAACTTTAATGCCTTTATCATCAACTACTTTGATTGCCGATTTATTAATCTCAATGTCCTGCTTTTGATTAGTGGTGATGTAATTTCTTTTGACAAATAATTTTAAGTATTTGAAAAGCCCAGTCGGCCCTGTCAGCGGAGGGAATTTAGAACTGTAATAGAGCGTAGTAATAACCCCGTTGTTTGCGTCGCGAATACAGTTTGCATCCTGCGAAAGGGCTACGGCTGGCAACCCTGTCAACCCCGAAAAACCAACTATCTTATTAGCAGTCAGAATATTACCAGGACAGTCGTTGGCAGCCACCCGCCCACCTCGTAAATCCACCCGATTTTTAAATCGTATATCTCCCTTCAATACAATTTGATTTTGTGTAACAGAAAGAATCTCTACACTCGAACTATCGATAACAAAAACATTATCATTCAGTACCGGATTACCGACTATTGTTACGGTAGCATCTTGGCTACGATAGGTCACTGGCTCTGGATCCAGATTCGCAACCCGACATTCCTGATGGAGGCACATCAAGCTAAGAGCCAGAGTAATGGCAAGTAGTTTTCGCATGGCTGTGGATGGTTAAGGGATACGAACAATTATTTCTTCACTCAGTCGGCTTTGCCTTCCGGAAGCCAGTACCGTTTTGGCTACATAGGCATAACGGCCTTGGGGCAAAGACGTATCATAGATACCCGACCGGCTCGATTCGGCGGCCCCCACCTGTAGGAGTGGACCATTGTTCTGACTACGGTAAATGACGATGCGATAGGGTGCTGGGCTCTTCGTCCAGGTCAGGTAGGTAGCTTTTCGAGCTTCGTCGTAACGAGCCTGTATAACAGGCATATCGACAAGATAAACCGACCCAATGGGCCGCCCCGTTCGGCTCGGCGAACGCTCTGATTCAAGACCACTGTTGTCCACGACCTGTACAGAATACGCGTACGAATGGCCTTCCTGCACATTTTTGTCGAGGTATTCACGGGTCGATAACTCACTCCGATTAAACGTTTGTACCAAAACCCAGTTACTATTGATTTCGCGTCGGTAGAGCCGATAAGCTGCTACATCCTCACTTGGGCTGGTTTGCCAGCGTACCAGCACGTCGGTTTCGCGATTGACGATCTCGGTCACCAAAGGAGCCACTGGCCGTACTACATCTGGCCGATTTACCGTTAACGGCTTTGAGAAAGCAGAATGGTTATAATGCTGATCGACAGCCACAACACGGTAAAAGATTTGCCTGGTTAGTGTTCGCAGCGTAATGGTATCCCGAAATACACTGTCTGTCAGGGTATAGTTTGTACGCTGCGAAAAGGCTTGATCGGGATTGTGGGCATAAAATACTTTGTAGCCCTGTATATCCCGCTCTGCGTTCCGGCGCCAGCGTAATGTCACATAGCCGACTCCTCTGGCCGTATCGACCCTGGCAATAAGGCCCGTTGGCGGATCAGGCGGGATACTGTCGCTCATGGTTACATAAGCGGGTATCGATGGGCGTTCATTTCCTGCTGTATCTACTGCCACAACGATATAGTGGTTTGTTCCGTTGAGGTCAGCGTCGAAGTCAGTGAATGTACGCTCTGTTTTAGGAAGCAAGGTTAGACCATTCCGTATCAACAAGCGTTTGTAGCTCCCGCGTAATGCATTAGCCCGGCTTACATAAAAGCCCCGCAGATCGCCTTCGGCAGGTTCCTGTTTCCAACGTAGCAATACACGTTTTCCGCCAATATGACGTGCTGTTTCGACAAAAGGAGCAGCAGGCGGAGTCAGATCACGACCCATTCCTAAAATCACATAAGGACTGGTGATCCATTCACCAAAAGGGTTCATACCAACCAGCCGATACGAATAGGGCCGGTAATTGGTCGATACTGAATCCTGAAAATTCATGACGGGTACCGACGCATCAGTATAGAGCAAAGGTGCTTTCGTTAGCCGATGAAACGTTTTACCATCGTCCGAACGCTCAATATGATACAGCACAAACTGCCGACTAATAAGTCGGGCTGGCCAGGATAACAGAACAGTCCGCTCCTGCCCTTCGGCTGTAAGCTGTGGAGGCACAGGTTGTTCAGATGGCCGATAGGTAGAAATCGTTACTATGGCTGTATCAGCATAACGTTTCTGAGCCACAGGGAGGAGCGGATATATGCGATAAACATACTGTTTGTTTCGTCGGGCCGATGGATCAATTAAACCAAGCCCAAGGCTTCGGGCAGTCTGATGCGACCGAAAAGCAGCTAATGAAACCATCAGATGCTGAAATGACTGCTGATTGGCATCCTGGCTACCCGTCCTGTCCGTTCCAATGGGCTTGGTATTGGTAAGAGCCTGTTGAGCGGCCAGGGCACCTACGTCGGTGCTCGGGTTGATCGACGATGGCAACAGCGGGCTGGCCGTTACGGGTGTAAACGGCGTTAATTGATTGTTGATCCGTTCTGCCCGTTCGATACGATACCCATACTGGCTATAAAGCTGCCAACGGGCCGGGCGAACAGGCATCCACAAAAGCCGAAGCGTATCGGAGCGATACTGATGCCAGGTTGCTAGTTGAACTACCGGCAGTTTCAGTTGTGATGGTCTTGCCTGCGCCAGTTTGTGCTGAGCAAGAACACCCTTCGATAAAAGGCATGCAAAGAGCAATAGACGATAGGTATATTGAGCGTACATCATAAATGCTGATGATTTTTATCTGATTGTATTTACGGTAGTAGCCGCCCGATTTATAGTAGTAGCTGCCCGACTAACCGTTTGCTGAGTAGTAACTATAGCCTGATTAAGGCGCTGTTGAGCATTCTCGTAACCTTCGTAATTGATGGTCAATGGCGTTGCGGTAAGGCCATCACGTTTATTGTAGACATTGATTCCGTCGGTAACCTTAACCCAATATTCCAGGCTAGGATAGCTATAGGTTAGTCGAACCGTGTAGTTTTCGGCAGGAGGGTCCACCAACTCAATACCAACCTCCTGAGCAACTTCTCGTAGATACTGATTAAACTCGAAGCCTACTATCAAGCGATTGCTACTTGTTCTGAAGCTAGCCCGGGGGGGCAAGGCGGGATCATTGCCCAGTATTCGCAAACTATTTTCGATAATGACTCTACGAGACAGATTTTCGGAAGTGCTACCACTCTGATTTACAAGCTGAGCCTTTTTCTGTTCAAACAGCGTACGAACTTGCTGATACCAGGGGGTATTGGCTAGGACTCTGGCTTCAATAGCCGGTTGAAGCCAATCTCGACCATCGCTTATGAGTGGGTTACCAGGCCCGATATCGATGGAATCCCAGCCCTCGTCCGATGAAAAAATCGATGTCATACTCCAGTTACCGTTTGATCGAAAAGGGCTTACACGAGTGGCTGCTATTTTCTCGGCAAACGTGCTGTATTTACTGGTACTGAAGCTGTATTCGTAAATTCGTATAGCCTTTTCCTGTAAGGTTGGAGACGAGTTTCCGGCAGCAATCTGTCCATTTACCCCGAGCCCTTGCCCTGTATTGGCTAACCCCGCCTGCTGAACGATCAATCGAGGAGTCGCTATTTTCCAGAACTCCAATCGTAAGGCCCGGCTTGTGGGTAATTGGGGTAGTTTAAACACCAGCGCCCCCCGGTTATTGGGCATAGATCGTACTTCGAAAGAGACTTCACCTAGCAGCGTTTCGCCATCCTTAATTCGTACCACATTTTTTCGTGTGTACTGACTGCTATGCAGATCGGCAAATAGCTGATTTATCTCAAAATGGCTATGATTCAGCAGCACAAACCGTTCATCATTACTACCCTCGTTGGGCAGATAGAACCGTTGTCCGGCAGCCGGATAACTAAAAAGTACATCCGCAGCCGATACATGGTAATCCGTTTCTCGTATTGTGAGCGATACGATCTGTTCATTATAAAATTCGGTGTCACGCCAGTCGTTACGACCGGGGCCTGTTTTATCCTGTACGACAAACCGAACTTTAAACCTGACGAGTCCACCCGCAATCAGACGTTGATTGGCGTCGGGCGTAAATACATATTCATTTTCGCTAAGACGCTCCGTAACGGTAAGTGGAATTGCGGAACCATTAGCACGAGAAAGTGTATAGGATTTTAGCGACCACCGCCGTCTGGCAACCTGTTGAGTTCGGGGGTTGTACCACTCAAAGTATTGGTAAATAGGCTTATTGAGCCGAACAATGATAGGCTGACCACTCTCGATAGAATCACCAGGCATAACCTGCGAAATGATCGGATCAGTACCAGCGCTACGATTTTCGTCGATTGCTCCCGGACTGCACGGAGTTCCTGCCTTAAAAGGGAATTGCGTTACGGCAGGAGTTCCATCACTGTTTTCATCATCTAAAACGGCATCAACGGCTAAGCCCAATCCCCAAAAAATACCATAAGCTGCGTTTTGGATAGTGCTATTGGTAAGCTCTATTTTACCATCGATCCAGCTTGGATTAGGCCCACCAAAGTCAGCTATAAACTTCGCATTGACTTTAACAATGTCATACAGTTTATCATTAAAATTAAACTGAAGCGAGCCATCAGCATAGGCAAATGCCTGCCCACGCCCATAGAAGTTGTTGATTCCAAAAGTGCCTCCCGATCCAACGCACGAAGCGGCACCAGTATAGCGTAACAAAGCCGCATCAAAGCCTGCACTTACGTTCACTCCGGCACGGAATCCCAAAAACCAGTCGGTCTGGAAACCCCCGCCAATCCAGCCACCAAACGCAATGCCTCCGTGTGTCAGGCTAGGGTCGGGACGACCACCCCTCGTACGATTCAACTCGGCCCGAATGTCGGGCGGTATTTTGAAATAATTGCCTTTATCGGGTGGTAGCGGAGGCAATCCATATAGGCCATAGCTTCCCATGGCAAAATACATACCAGCACTGCCCAATCCTACATCGATACCAGGTATCATCAGGCTCACTTCCGAATAAAGGGGCATACTCTGGAGTAATCCACCGGGGTCACCATGATTGGTTGGTGACCAGGGGTTTCCATTGAAAATATACCAATCATCGGCACCCAGATATAACGCTACCTTACCGGCCAGAAAAGGCTCATTCGATGCGGCAGGTTGCCCTTCTATAGCTACTGTGCTGGCAGAACCAACCAGTACATTGGCTACATTGATGTACACCCGAGCAGTACCCGTCAGTTTTTTATTAACAATGTCATACATCAACCCCAGTTTTCCACGCAGCATCATCCCATCGTTGATTACCGAAAGAAAGGCGGTCTGGGGTGGTTTAATAAAGTCCATAAACCCACCTACAGCCAGGGAGTTAACCCCACCATGGTTATTTATACTTGCCAACATTCCCATACCTCCATTGAAACCCCAGCCTCCTGCTGCCACATCTGCACATGTCAAACCGAACATTACCTGCATAGCCCCTTCCTTGGGAACAAGCGGAAAAGCACTTAGTGGGCTACTGGAATTACAAGACCCTGCACTAGCAAAACGGTCGACCACCGCATCAATTGGTGGCAGATTGGGGTTGTTGGCACGTAAGGCCATATTGAGTGAAAGCCCTCCGATAAAACCCGTAATTTTCAGGTATTGCCCTAGCATAAGCTGCAATCCGCCCAGATAGCCATCTATCGAAAAGTAGGTATATCGTTGGGTTGGATCGTCGGTCCGAAGGGCTTTGCCAAAAATAGCGCCTACACTTCCTTCTACGTTCAGGCCTACACCTAGCCTGAAGGCAACACACCCCCGAAAACCATTGCCATACGTCGCATCATTTTCAATAAATTCCAGACTGCCCGATACATGGCAAACGCTTACATCAACATTAATCCGAATCGCTTTGAGAGCCAGTTGAATACTATCTATCCGGGGAGATCCGTTGGTCAACGACACTTTACCCGTCAGTTCAAGCGTTGTACCAGCTCCAAAGCCCCAGCTCTCGTTGCTTGTTTGTTGTCCATTGCACCCTCCTACCAGCATTACGTCGATAGCAAACTGCAAACCACAGCGAGCTCCTCCGGCAGCATCGAATTTCCCATCGAACAACGGAGCAATCTGGCTGATTTCAACATTGAACCCATTGAATTTATGACCGCATACGTTTCGCTGGGGAGTGGCACTGGCGGTATTACCCACAGCAGACGTTAGAGAAACGACAAACGAGCTTTTGTCGAAACCCGTGTCCGAATCATATTTTAGCCCCGTGAATGACAGTGCCTGAAAGCTCACATCTTTCTCTGGGTCTTCGATGGTCCAGTTTCCATTCAGATTGGCCACCAACCTCGCCTTTAGTGTCGTATTGGGGTAGTTTTTCGGGGTAAATGAGCACTCAATTGTAGAGCCCGCTGTCAATGAAAACCTGGATTTGAATGCTGCTGCCCGGATTGAGACCCGCTCATCAACCAGCACATCAATCTGAAGTTTACGGGTAGGGTCGGTTGCACTCACCGTTGGAAAATAGGCCCGATAGCTAAAAGGGTCATCAAATAGCGGAAAACGTAGCTTACCCACCAACGCAGGTGGCTGAAACTGATTATTTTCCATGCTCATCCGCAATGTATCGATGGAAAACTGCCACCCTGCCAAACTTCCTGCCGAATCGCCCTCAAGTTGTAACAGATTGGCCATGTAAGCAGTAAAAGATACGCCCCCATTGAAACCTATTTTCATCCCTTTGAAGCCGGCCGTAAGCGAATGGCGGGATACCGATTGCAGGGTTGCAGGAAGACCCACGCTTACGTTACCGGCATATAACCCCGTCCAGGTATTAATTTCAGCCGCGCTATTACCAGGACGTTCGGCAGCAGTCAGAACCATCGTTTCCGGATTACGGCTCGACGACAGATCAAGCGCGACGTCGGATAACGAAAACGTCCAGGAAGAGTCGGCTGTGAAGAAAAAAGGGGTTACGTTTGCCGACAATAATACATCCTGAAAATTACTGAATGAGGCCCCGAACGTAGCTTTTACAAACTGGCTACCCGCTGATGTGGCTGGTGAATTAGCTGTTTGACGGCTGACCGGACGAATAAAGTCGTACTTGAGGGTAACTTCACCGACCAGATTGATTCGTTGAAATGTCCAGTTACAGCCAAGCGAAATACTGGTTGATCTATTCGAAACACTACTGGAAGTAATACTGGTTTCTGCCCCCTTAAAGGCCAGCTCATAGGTAGGATTCGATTCGATTGTCAGATCGCTACCGAGATAAAACGTAGTGCTATCGGCCGATAATCCTTTGGGAGACAAACACACCTGTTTAGCACCAAAATATAACGGCTGGAGATCGCCCATACGCGGTGTTTGCAGAATCAGATTAATGTGGGCTCTGTCGGGCAGAAACGTCATACCGAATACCCCTACTCGGAGGGGGTCGTCGCCAACATGGGTAGCTATACCAAAAGGAAGACTAATAGCCTCATCGCTGGTAAGCTGATCCAGAAACCGACTGGCGCTTTGTAGCCCATCGAACACATCGCGAACAACGGGCAACGTACTGTAATCGATCCGAACATGCACAGCATCGCCAAATGAGGCCCGAATCTCCCCAGGAATGAAACCCGCATCTTCGATAGCTTCGGCCTGCCCACCAACGGCCGTCAGCAGGCCATTGATCCGACGAATTTCAAGATTTGTAAATCGTACGCGCACACGGCCCATTAGCCCATTATTGCTAATTTTTATGCTCCCCTCACCGCTATATTTTCCACCAGTGGGGGTTACATTCCCCTTAACCTTAATTCGGAAATACCCCATCTTGATCCGTGTTTCGTCGGTTAAGGGCTGGCTGTATACCTCCCCCTGTGTAGTGGCCACTGTAGCCGAGGTAGAACAGGCGCAATCGGGGATTACGGCGTCAAAATCATTGTCTGGATTAACAACTGCGACAGACTGATCGTTAACTAACGCTCGCCCATATACGAACACACAAACGGGGCTAAATCCTTTGTTTGGAAGATCGACCTGATGCCCCATCTGGTTTTCGACCCGCACTGAAACCCCATAGCGATAGCCGAGCTGTAGCCCTGCCGTTATGCCCTGACGTGGTGCGAAATGTTGTGGCAGTAAATTCTCCTGAAACCAATATCCAACAATAGCTCCTGTAAATTCTTTTCGAACGACTATATCCGATGCATCGGGGTTGTCCTGCAAAGCCTGTAATACCTGATTGGCATCACGCGTATCGTTTGGGAGCAGTTCAACGACGTAGAGTGTAAATTTATAATTACCATTGACCACCTGACCGGGGGGAACCATCCAGTCCCAGGAAATGGGCAATTGCCAGGCAGTTAGAGCAGGATCAAAGGGTTGTAATGTATCAGGACAGGGTACATTATTGATCGACCTCAGTTGGGGAGACACCCAGGCATTAAAATCAAGAAATACGGAATTGCACGTTCGAATATCAATCAATTGCTGGTTCAGATTAACCGGAATGGTAGTAACGCAGAGTTCATACCTACCATCTGGTATGATCGTTTCAGGGTTATTAGCATAAAACTCAACCAGCGTTTTTTCCTGACCATCCTGAAGCGTAACCGTGAATTGACTGACCGACAACTGAGCGACTAACTCCTCGGCTGTTTTCTGCACAAGTTCGTTTGGCGACAGTGTAAGGGGAAGAACGTCCTGATTGGATCGAATAGAGAAAGAGCTTGTCGAATGTTTTAGTAGAACCTGAAACTTTACGTCGATCTGTTGATTGGTTCGGTTTCGTATAGTAGTGGTTACCTCATTGAATGCCCGTTGCACATCTACCAACAGCGCCCGATATGCGCTTGGAGGTGGGCTAACACTCACATCAACCAATTTCTGGGCATGCCCGGAAATACCAATCAGGCAAAGCAGAAGCCCCATGAGGTACTGTTTGTAAAGACGGATCATGGAATAAGTGTTTTAGAAGCTGATTCCGTAAAGCAGATTACCACGTAATTCGGCGAAAGTCCGAAACTGGAGCCCGTCGGCCTGGAACCCATACTGGTTGTAGACATAAAATCCATTAACTGTCAGGTTCTGTTTCCCCTGTCGAATGGCAACACTTAGTCCGGTACTAATGAATTGCCCATCGGCCTGTCCGTTGGCGGTACGTTTCTGATTAGAATGATTGAGCGTAGTTCGTAACTTGCCATTGAACCACTGACGGCCCAGGTTGAGTGCTATGCCTACATTAGCGATGTTCCGTCCAAACGATTCAATTGCCACATAACTACCCGAAATAGCAGCATTGATATGTTGAACAGGCCAGGTTAGATTGTAGGTTAAAGAAGCCAATTCAGATGATGCCGCCGTATATTGCCGCGTGTATTGATTTTGGTCATTCGTATTCTGATATGTACCAGACAAGGTTAGCCCGTGACTCATTTGCCGGTTACTGAGTCGATAAGCAACACTACCCGTATACGACGCATTGATTACACTAACCGCCAGTGAGTCGTTGAACGCATCCCCAAATCCTCGAAACTGCCCTAAACCAAAGTTCGAATAACCTAGATTGACCTGTAGGGCAGGAGCAGGAATAAAACTCAGAGCAGCACTCCCAACGGTTCGATGGGTTGTAAAGCCCCGCAGCCCGCTGAGGTTATCACGCGATACACCATACGAACCACTCAAATTCAAGCGTCCCGCCAAAAACGAATAGCGAGGATTGATCGTAATCTGCTCCAGGTCATTCTGAAAGAAATAAGAGCCTAGTGATTGATAGTCAGGATCGATACGCTGATAAACTAACCCGATGCCGCCTTGGCGTAATTGATAATTGGCAGCAACCTGGCCAGCCGTAAAAAAAGCCGTCGATTCATTGATCCATATCAGTTTATCAAGTCCCTGAATCGTAAATCTGGAGTTGCCACGGCTCAGCAGCAGATTACGGGTAAGCAAACTGGCCCCAAGGTCAATGTCGAAAGTCAGTTTATGTTTCCAGAAACCAAACTGACTATGGATACCAGCCGCTATATTTTCCATGGGCGTAACTAACGATTGACGTGAGGGAGCCTGAATAGAGTTGATATCGTCTGTTGCTTTAAAGAAAGTCATGTCCACATAGTCACCAGGCTTTCCATAACCCAGCTTCAGGCCATACCCTACCCTTCGGTATGTTGGCCGAACATACTGGTTACGTCCTTCAAGAACTACCGTATCCTCATTGACTGCCCGGTTGAATCGTCCGTATACAGCGCCAATTCGCCAACGTCCCGGCGTTAACTCTACACCTGTACCCCAAAAGTTAGCCCCGCCCAGTGTGTAGTTCGAGAACCGAATATTCCGATAGCCCAGATGTAGCTTCGCCCATTTATAATAGGGGGATACACCGTACTGATTGAATGGCTGAGAAAACCGGCGTTCCTGCTCACTCACCACCAGCGAAAAGGGCATGGCAACCCCATAGACGGTAATGATCGGCGATCCAGACAAATACCACGATACTGGTTGACGCCTATTCGTAATTCCGTTCGCCTGATAGAAGGTCAGACCTGCCGATAGAGATCCTCGTATACTAAAGGGCTTCTGCTGATGTAAGCCTTGCAAGTTCTGCCCCTGTACATATATGGAACTCCCCACAAAACAGAGTGTCAGCAAAAGAAGAGCCCGGATAATGCCTCTAATGAATGGTAAGAGCATGTGAAAAGGTAATTTTATATCCTACATTTCTGCCGTTAGACTCATGTTAGGGACCATGTAAGGCTTGAGTTTTTGTTACCCAATTGTCTTACTGGCAACTGGGACCGTATTTGCCCGTTCGAGCTGGAATAAACTCTTTATTCCATAGCAATACGTTCTGTTTCTCGTTTAGAGCCAGGTTCGAGTATGTGGTTTGCTGACCTTCTGGCGTCAGTACGAGTTGCACCTGACCGCCCGCTTCCTGTACACCCCAGGTACCCGTTTCAGTGACAGGCCCCTGATTATCGAAACTTGCCTGACCATAGTAGTTGTAATAACCACCCGGACACAAATCCATTTTTATCACGCGTGTAAAACCACCGCTGTAAGACCGATACGTATGAAAATAATTCAATCGAGTACCCGAAAGGATGCGTCGCCATTGTGAAACCACGTCCAATTCGGTACTGGCTTCACGATCATCTACAACTAACTCGCCCCTATCAGCGCTGTCGCCCTGAGTGCAGTTAACAAAACACACAATACTGAACAGACCCAGAAGCCAGCTGGAAACGATTGCCTTACGAATAAGATTTGCGTTCATGGATATAGAGAATTTTAAATGATTGATGGAGAGTCGTGTCGATAGACCAGGAGATTGGCTACCAATTGTTGCATCAAAGTTCTCTACGTTTAGATCACGGCGCACCCACCAGATATGGTGGTATTTTTTAGTTCACAAAAAAAGCCACTCGGTTGGGAGTGGCCTAGAATATGAGGAGATCATGAAATCAATAGTCGTTTGGCAGGAAACGCAGTAAAGAAGCCCGTGTTGTGGCTAGTAGTAATAAAACGATTCCCCCTAACTGGCTCGTGTTACGGAGCAAATACAACCGATAAAACTCAGTCGTATCTGTTCGGTATAGTTTTTCAAAAATAAACTCCAGAAAAAACTCTGCCAATGCAGGCATTAATAATCCCATCCCAATCCAGAAATATGAATTTCTTTGCAACGATATTGTCACAGAAGTAGTCTGGTAAAAGCGATAAAGAAACAGGGTGGTACTAGCTACCAAGAAACTGTTTTTTACTGTTGACGACAACGAATCGTAACCCTGGTAGCTTTTAAATACGAAAACCTGTATCAGCTCAAACAACACCAATCCATAAGCCAGAAACTGATAGGTTTTCTTTAACGATTCAGGCTTCAGTACATCCCTGAAAAATAAACTTAGAACAGCAAACTTCAGCACATAATCGATTGGCGAAAGAAAATTAAAATCCTGAATACCAATACGACTCAAATAAGGAAAAATAACCTTCACGAACTGATACTGCCCACTCAGTAATATAAATCGAGCGAGCAGTTCTATGGCAACAAAAACCGCACTGGCATACACAAACCAGAAAAAATAAGGTGTAGCAGCTAGTAGGTATGTCCGCTGCTGATAGGCCAGATAAAACAGCACAAACGTATAAAAGCTGGTGAGCAAACCAGACTGGTCAATCAATTTGGCCTGCTCACCTTCTTCTACAACCGCCAGATAGGGTGCAATCAGCGATAGAACAACGATTAGGCCCAGCACAAGCTGACCAATACGCTTCCTGCCACTTATACCTTCAGAACGTAACGTTAAAACGGGGTAGATGAGTCCGACGAATACTATAGCCAGAAACCCGAGTAAAGCATACCATTGCTCAAATGTTTTATAACTCATATAACTCATTAGGCTTCATAGCTGGCCGGAATACGCGTAGGAAAATGGGTTTCTGTAGAGTGCGCTTGCAGAAAGACAACAAATTGCCCACCCTCATATTGCCCCAGCCGACAAACACATTCCTTCATCTCTATGAGCGTCTGCCTGAAAGTAAGCAATGGGGCTTTGGTTTGAAACGAATTGACGGGTTTGTCCATGCCTAATAGTAGCGTCGGTCCTATCTGATGCTCATGTGCATTCGGAATAGCCGTATTGCCTGACAATGGAGTTATGTCAAGCCTAAATCGATCTGCAACTTCTGTACCCGAATGCTCACTCTTTATTATTCTAAACGCCAGCGTATGTACCTGGTTATCGAACATAAGCGGAGTTATGAGTATCTCGTTATCATCAAGGTTGCGAATAAATTCCTCGTACCTGTCTCTTCGAGAGTAAGGATAGCCTCGAAGCCTATCTATAGGAGAAAAAAAATTATTGGCATCGTTCACTAAACTAGGCATGTTTTCATCTAACATCTCGCCCAAACATTCAAGTTTTTCTTTCATTGTTACCTATTTTTATTTTTTAGTCCTTCACACCAACTTGCCCTCAATAGCTTTTGCCACTGCCTCAGGGGCAGAGTTGACGTGTAATTTTTCGTAAATATTTTTTACATGCCAGTGTACTGTATGATAACTCAAACAGCAGGCATCGGCAATCATTTTATAGCTCATTCCTTTTACCATGCAGCCCAACACATCGCGTTCGCGGTCGGTCAGGGCTACATAGGTAGGCTGTGCCTGTACAAACTGATGCTGAAACATGGTCAGTACTTTGGCAGCAATAGTTGGCGACATATGCGCTCCCCCACCCGCAACATCCCGAATGGCCTGTAGCATTACATCAGGATCGGGGCTTTTCAGTACGTATCCTGAAGCTCCTCCGCAAATAGCTGCAAACACCTTATGTTCATCCTCAAACACGGTCTGCATCAACACTTTTGTGTCGGGATAAGCTAGTTTTATATTCTGCAGCGCTTCGATACCTGAAATACCCGGCATCTGAATATCCATTAGCACGACATCGGGTTTATGCTTTCGAATTTTGGCCACAGCCTCGTTGGCGTCGCCATAAGAGCCCGCCAGAAACACATCGTCCTGACTGGCCAAAAACAGGCTCAGGTTTTGCCGAAAACTTTTGTTATCCTCAAACAGTACGATACGAATCATGATCGTTTCGGTGTCATTCGTTTATTGACCAAAGGTCTACTTGTTTTCGGTTTTTAACCCCCACCAATTCTGGCGGTTTCTTATAACTCGGGCACCACTATCGAAATTCGACAGCCACTACCAGACGACGTGTCAATGGTCAGATCCATAAAACTTTCGGCAGCTCGGTTCCGAAAATTTTTCAGACCGTTACCACCGGTCTGTTGAATCAAATTGAAACCAATGCCATTATCGGCAATCAGCCAATGAAGCCCGGTGGCTGAGCGAGAAATCAGCACTTGCACTTTGGTTGCCTGCGAATGTTTAGCAATATTATTAATGGCCTCTTTAAAAATCAAATACAGGTTCCGGCGTTGTTCCATGCTAATTTTCAAGCTTTTATCGAACGGTATCTGATTCTCGAACTGTAATGCAATATCCCGGGCAGTCAATACCTGAAAGGCAAACGAACGCATTTTTTCGAATAGCTTATCGGGTGAGTCGTTGTCGGGGTTGATTGTCCAGACTGTATCACGAATGGTATGAATTGTTTCTTCCGAGTCCGTTTTAATTGTGTCGAGCAACGCTACCACATCGGCCTGATTAACATCCATTTTTCGTTTAACCATGTTGGTTGCCATAGCGATGCTACTCAACGTAGCGCCAACTTCGTCGTGCAGATCAGCGGCAATTCGGTATCGTATGGACTGTACTTTAAGCTTCTGCCGGAAGTTATACAACATAAAAAAGTACATGGCCGCCCCCAGCAACAATACAGCATACACAAGTATAGCCGGAACGAACCACCACTCCTCCGTTAGCTCACGTTCCACCGAAACCCGCACCCGCACCTGGCCCACCACCCGATTACCTTGAAGCGTTCGCACCGCCAGTACATACTCATTGCCATCCAAATTCGTGTAACGAGCAATAGGATACTGACTATTGATCCATTGACGGTCAAATCCTTCCAGTTTATATTGATACACACTTCCGGGCTTAGCCCGAAAAGTAAATGTCACGTCGTTATCGAGCGCATCTAACCGAATAGGTTGATTAGGCCTATATGAAAGGGGCTTCCCATTCGCTGTTACACCCTGTACGGAAACCTGAGCACAAAGATTTCCGACAAGCAATACCATACCTATCACTATGCCAAAACGTCCGTACCTTTTGCGCATCATTTGCCCATAAGTACCCCAAAACCGGCGATTTACCATTAAAACCAGCGTCGTTACCTGTACAAGTTTCCACACGTTGTCGCTCCGTTCCAGGCGGTTTGCTTCTACACTGTACCCTATACTGCCGTCGGAACAGGTGTTTTCTGGTTGCCAATCAGTGGATTTTCGCTGCTAATAAACAGCCTGTTACGTCGAAAAACCAACAAACTTCAGTCATTCCTGCGAAAAGTTATATCCACAAACAGGCTATTTATGAGTTCATTCGTCAGCAGGTAGCGAGCAGGGTTATAGAATTCAGCCACACCAGTAGTCATTATTTTATCGCTCCGACAATTGGGTAATCAAACAAAGCGGTATTACGGCTAAAACTAAACCCGGCTACTTCCATAAAAAAACGACTCAAATTAGCTTCGAGTCGTATCAACAGACTGTTTTGTCAGATCCCAGCATTCTGCAATCTCAGGTATCTAATTATCCCCATACCTAGGAGAGCTGACTGGCAAACCGGGCGCTATCCCAGTTAATATCGACATGAGTAATACGGTCGGATGGATCGAAACGGAAAACAAAGACGTGATCACTATTGAACGTATGGCCCTTGCTGGGTATCCCCAAAAACTCGTTGGCCTGCGTACCAGAAATTGTGACCAGACACGTAACCAGGTCGCCTTCAGCAGTAATGGCATCAACCGTATTGTCAACATTTGGAAAGCAATCCATAATCAACTGCCAGACGTTTTTACCAAACTCCCAGAAAGTCCCTTTCCCATCGTTGCCAAGCGGTATAAAATGCACAGTGGCATCGGGGGTAGCGAGGTTAATCATTCGGGCAACATCAAGGTTACTATAAGCCTCGAAAAATGCCAGACACGCTCCTTTTCGGGTTAATTCAGCTACTGATTCCTGTTTTAGAGTTTCCATGATTATGAGAGTATTGTGTTTTAAAACTATAAAATAGATGAGCTTCAGCCTTACGACACTACTTTCCAGCCGTTTCTTTCGGGTAGTTGGTATGCGCCTTTACCTTACGAATCTGACGCAGATGCCTATCCACATGGCCCCACTGAAAAATATACACCTGGTGCATATTGCGAGGGCTATCGGTCCCTGTCAGTTCAAACTGCGCTCGCATATCGGCCTGGGTTTTCTCCACGAACGAGATGGTCTGATTACGCAGTTTCAGGAAAAACAATAGGTTGTTTTTACCTTCGATAAAGCCTGTCGGTCGTGAGAAATCGGGTGATACATGCGGAGTATCTTCCATGATCCAGTCTGCATAATATTGATCAGGCTTACTGGTCCGATTTAGTTCGGGCTGCGGTTTACTACGGCTTCCCATACTTACTTCCCGAGCCCAGATTATTTCCCACAAAGCGAGGTGTTCCACAATTTCGCCGATACTCCACCGATCAGGCGATTCTTTAAAACGCCACTGCTCCGGACTCAGGTTTTCGGTTTCCTGTATGATCAGATCACGGGTTCGTTTGAGGTTATCAACCGTATATTGGCGATCGGCCTCAGTCCAGAGCTTTGTCGTTGTGGATGTTTGTGCCTGCAACGGGCTGCTGAACAAGGCTGTCACCAAACCCAGGTAAGCAATTTGTCGGATGGTAAAAAAGGATACCATTGTCCAGTAGTTCTTCATCGTATTGCTGCGTAATTGATGAGTCAAAACTACAGGGCTATTCCATGGCCTCATTGTAAAATTGCGACATTCTGCCGCCTGCCGCGAAGTGCTTCTATCCGGCAATTATTGGAACGATTACTCCGACAGATACTGGGTTAACTCAAGGTTATTCCGTACATAGAGTGACGGATTTTTACCTGTAAATGCCGTAAACTCTTTAATAAAATGCGATTGGTCGTAATAACCACATCGATAGACCAGATCCTGCCAATCGTTGATTTGCCAACGCTGGCTGGCTAGCTCGGAACACATATAGCTAACCCGTCGGATGCGTGCATAAAATTTAGGACTCACACCAATCCGTTGTAGAAATTTCCGCTCAAACTGCCGACGGCACAGAAACGCATCTTCGATCAACCCACTCAAACTTACATTACCCCGATTCGCGACAATCAGGTTAGCCACATAGTCGATGCGGTCGGGCTGAAGATTACGCTTTATCAACTGAAAGGATAAAAATTGCTCCAGACAGGCAATTTGCGCCGAATGGCTGGGCGCTTCGGCTAGCTGCTCGGCTAGGTAATGAACCGATTGCTCCAGCACGTCAGTGAGCGCAATGCGTTCATCGGTCAGCTCAACCATCGGTAAACCAAACAGGCTTCCTATTCCTGCCGGGCGGAAAACAATCCCAAGCATGTGGATGTGGTCGGGCAAATAGAGTCGGTATTGATGAGTTGCCTGCCCGGTCATAAATGCCGTAGGAACTACCCGAATCGAATTTCGTTGCGTAGTACCTACCGAATAAGGAGCTCCCAGGTTAAAGACAATCGAGCCAAATCCGGTCGGTGGCGATTCTATAACAGCAGGCTTACTTGTGGGTAACGCCCAGGTCGTTGCATCAGGCTTATTTTCCCAGATATAATAACATTCCACAAAAGGAGCCAGATGAGGAGCCGGAAAATATTTCTGATAAAACATGGGTGTATAGCCTGATCAACGATAATCTACTAGATAGCTATTTAACGATATATATCTGATAAATAGCTATCAAACGGTCGTTGATACAGAAAACACCGATTTTGCTCACCGCAAAACCTGATCCTTATCGAATCCGGTATTCCGAAAATATTCCCTGATTGGCCTTTCTTTTACCAATAGCAATGTATTGTGTATTCGCCTGGCGTGGTTTCTTAAAGCTGGAAAATCCAGAAACAGACATTAAAAAAATAAGGCCGATTTTGAGAATCGACCTTATTAATCGCCTACAAATTAATCACTTATCACGCATGTTGCCGGGCGTGTTTGCCTTCTCGAATCTCCTCAATCATTTTTCGATTGAAGGCCGGAATATCATCTGGTTTCCGACTCGTTACCAGGCCCTGGTCAGTTACTACTTCCTGATCGACCCAGTTGGCTCCGGCATTTTTCAGATCGGTTTGAATCGACGGATAGGACGTAAGTTTTCGACCGTTAACAACTCCTGCTTCAATGAGCATAATAGGGGCATGGCAGATAGCCGCTACTGGCTTTTGGTTTTCGAAAAAGTGGCGGATAAACTGAATAGCCTTTGGCTCCATCCGCAGGGTATCTGGG
>Ga0209933_1000381_pt1 | contig 87294 bp, 64 predicted proteins | sample ThiBiot_300_biof_FD_183944 | JGI IMG/M metagenome (GOLD analysis project Ga0209933, IMG submission 183944) | Wastewater bioreactor microbial communities from Cape Town, South Africa - Thiocy_cont_300_biof (SPAdes) | ecosystem: Engineered > Bioremediation > Thiocyanate > Unclassified | place... | reverse complement strand
CAGTGTGATTGCCAGTCTGCCAGCGGGTCAGAGCACCACGCGCAACATCGTCTTCACGGTAGGTTCGGGCGTAACGGGTAGCCTGACCAACACGGCTGAGATCAGCAGTGCGGGCAATGCTCAGAACCTGCCCGATAAGGATTCCGATCCGGATAACAATCCGAATAACGATGGTACGCCGATCAACGACGACATCAGCGGGGATCATAAGCACAATCCTTCTCAGGATGAGGATGATAGTGATGTTGAAGTGATTAATGTAACGCCAGTGACTCCGGTCTGCGAGAAGCCTGTGCTAACGGTAGGTAATCCAGTCTGTAACCCGGCCAATGGTACCTACAGTGTGAGCGTATATAGCAGTACGGCCAGTGTACTAGCCAGTGCGGGTTCGATGAATCTGTCGGCCGGATTGATCAGTAATATCCAGGTCGGTACCCCAGTGAGCGTATCGGCTGGTAATGGCGCAGGCTGCTTCCAGGTATTGAGTGTGGATAGTCCGGCTTCCTGCCCAACGAATCCATCCTGCACCCAGCCTAAACTGACGGTGGGTCAGCCGATTTGTCAAGGTACGGGCTACTACTCGGTCAACTTCACCGCTGAGCGGGGTAGTGTCCAGATTAGCCAGGGCCGTATCGTAGGCAATAATGTGGTGGATATTCCGCTGGGTACGAACCTGCTCATCTCGGCCACCGATGGTAGCTGCGTAACGCGGGTGAGTGTGGTGAGTCCGGCTTCGTGCACGAATGTGTGTGAGAACCCGGCCATTAGTCTGAGTGGGCCAATCTGTGACGATAAGGGAACCAATACCTACTATCTGAACTATACGGTGACAACTGGTGCTACGGTTCAGGTGAGTCAGGGCTATGCCAACGGCCACTGGATATACGGTATTCCATCGGGCGTTCCGCTCAGTGTGACCGTCAGTACGCCTGGTTGTAGCGATAAGGTGGTGATCATCCCCGGAATCGTCTGTGGGCCTTCGCCACAGCCGCTGCTGGATCTGACCAAGCAGGTCAATAAGACGCGGGCCACCTTGGGTGAGGTCGTCACGTACACCCTCACGCTGACCAACAAAGGCACCGGAACCGCTACTAATGTGGAGGTGCAGGAGTCGATGAGTGCTGGCCTGGCCCTGGTGCCCGGTTCAGTGGTGACGGCTTCGGGAAGCTACGCAGCCACCAGTCCGGTAGGCATCTGGACGATTCCAAGTCTGGCCGCCGGAGCGACCACAACGCTGACCTTCTCGGCCAGTGTAACCCAGGTCGGTGTCGTTTACAACAAGGCCGCCATCCCTGGCGATACGGTCAGTGTGTGTACCACCGTTCCGGTGAAAGTCTGCAAAGGCGCTCCCATTCTGGTCGATATGTCGGCTCCGGCAGGCTATGGCAGCTATCAATGGTACCGCAATGGCGTTCCTGTAGCGGGGGCAACCAGCTATACCTACACGGCTAGCCAGTATGGGGAGTTTACGGTACAGGTCAATGGTGGACAATGTCCCAATGGTGCCTGCTGCCCAATTGTGATCGAAGAGGAAGTGGGCGTAAGCTTTACGCTGGCTACCCAGGCACCGACCTGCAATGGCAGTCAGCCATTGGCCAATGGTACGGTGACCATCGGTGGGCTATCGGCGGCCAGTACGGCCTACCGCTATGCAATTAGCCAGGGTAGTAGCTTTACCACAACGAACCCAGCCATACAGGCCGTACCTGCCAATGGCGTACTGGCCTCGAATCTGGCGGGTGGTCAGACCTACACAATCCGCCTGTTTAATGGAGCGGGTTGCTGGCAGGATCAGACTGTAACCGTTGGGGTGGCTAACTGCGGCTGTCAGGTTGAACCACCCGTGGTCACCTGTGCCATTACCGAGATTTGTAAAGGCGGTTCGACGGTGCTCAGCACCCGGGGCTGTGAATCAGGTAATGTAATCTGGTCCAATGGTCAATCGGGCGCGACTATCGTAGCCACGCCATCGGTGACGACGACCTATACAGCGAGCTGCGTGATCGGTACGTGCGTTAGCAAGGTGTCGAACTCAATCACCGTGACGGTGCTGGATGTGAAAACGCCCTTGCTGACGGCGAGTGTCGACAACGTATGCCCCGGCACGTCGGTGACCCTGACGGCTACAGGCTGTGAATCGGGAACGGTGATCTGGTCGGATAAGGCGCAAACGGGTAACTCGATTGTGGTGATGCCCTACGGCAAAACGACCTATACGGCGCAGTGCCGGATGAATAGCTGTCTGAGTGCGCCAGCCCTGATTACCATAAATGTGAATACGGACTTGCCAACGCCAACCGTAACCTGTAGCACGACCATCGTTTGCCCCGGCGAAACGGTGACGCTGACGGCAGAAAATTGCGTAGGTACGCCAATCTGGAACAGTACGACGGCGACAACCAGCAGCATTGTGGTAACACCTACTCTGGGTAGCAACCGCTACTGGGTATACTGTAAGAATGGCGCCTGCACCAGCAAGTCCTCGAACGTATACACCATTGAGGTGGTAGCCCCACAGGTACCGACCCTTTCGGCCAGCGCCGATACGGTATGCCTGGGCGGTTCGGTGGTGCTGACCGCTACGGGCTGTAACGGCAGCGTACTGTGGTCGACGGGTGAGACTGGAACTAGTATTACGGTGAAGCCAACGGCAAATACCAGTTATTATGCCCAGTGCAAATTCCGTACGTGTCTGAGCAATCAATCCAGCCCGGTAGCCATTGCGGTAGTCAATCCGCAGGCACCGATCGTGAAGGTCAGCAAAACGCTGATCTGTAGCGGAGAACCGGTTTCGCTGACAGCGACCGGCTGCAATGGCACGGTTCAGTGGCATGGTGTGGCCAGAGTGGGTTCGGTGATTACCATCTACCCAACGGAAAGCAAAGAATACTACGCTACCTGTAAGCAGGGTACCTGTGAAAGCAGTGCGTCGAATACGGTTCGGGTGACGGTGAATACCTCGCCAGCTACCGCCCCAACGGTGACTGCTTCGACAACCCTGATTTGCAACAGCGGTGTGGTGAGTCTGACCGCTACGGGCTGTAATGGCAATGTGACCTGGTCGGATGGTCAGACGGGCTCCGTCGTTACGGTAAGTCCGACCCCCACCAACCGGGAGTTCTACGCCCTGTGCGTGCCCACCAGTGGTACTGCCTGTGGCAGTGCTAAATCGAATGTGATTGCCATCAGCGTTGCTCAGCCTGGCGTGCCCAGTATCGTGGCCAGCCGCACAGCGGTTTGCGCTGGCGAAACGCTTACACTGACGGCCAGTGGCTGCAACGGCAGTGTGAAATGGTCGAACGGACAGAGTGGCGCTACGATCCAGGTGAGTCCGCAAACGACCACCGACTATCAGGCAACCTGTAGTCTGGGTGCCTGCGAAAGTGCGCTGTCCAGCAAAGTAACGGTGGTGGTTAACCAAGTCGCTACAGCTCCGGTAGTAACGGCGTCGAGCCTGACAGTTTGTTCGGGTAGCGTGGTGAGTCTGACGGCCACGGGCTGTACGGGTACGGTGAAATGGTCGGATGGTCAGACGGGTTCCGTCGTGTCGGTAACCCCAACGGCCGCCAGCCATGACTTCTCGGCCATCTGTCAGACAGGAACGGCCTGCAGTAGTCCACAGTCGAATGTCGTGTCGATAACTCTGGCCCCCACCGCAGCACCGACCATTACGGCTAGCCGTAACGTGGTTTGCAGCGGGGAGAAAGTAACCTTAACGGCTACCGGCTGTGCGGGTACGGTGACCTGGTCTGGTATCAACCGACTGGGTGCGAGCATCGATATCTATCCGACTTCGACCACTGAATACTACGCCACCTGCAACGTCGGTAGCTGTGTCAGTGCAGCTTCGAATAAGGTGACGGTGACGGTGAATACCGGTACCGGTACGATTCCGGTCGTGACGGCTTCGACGCAGCAGGTGTGCACCAGCGGTGTGGTATCGCTGACGGCGACAGGTTGCAGTAGCGGTACGGTCATCTGGTCGGATGGGCAAACCGGTGCCATTGTCTCGGTAACGGCTACCGAAGCCAACCATGAGTTCTATGCGCTTTGCAAGGACGCAGGTCAGTGTGGTACCGGCAAGTCGAACGTAATTACGGTGACGGTAACGACAATGCAGACGCCGGTGGCGGTATGCAGTACCGATTCGATCTGTGCGGGTGAAGAGGTGACGCTGACGGTACAAAACTGTCAGGGCACCCCGCGCTGGAGTACGGGCGAAACCACGACGAGCATTATCGTCAAACCAACGGTAACGACGGGTTACACGGTGTACTGCAGCCTGAATGGCTGTACGAGCCCAACCTCGAAGTCGTACGTAATTACGGTGGTGCCAGTGGCTGAGCCGACGATTACGGCTTCGGCTACGGCGGTGGAACCGGGTGGAACGGTGACGCTGACGGCAACGGGTTGCCCCGGTACGGTGATCTGGTCGGCTAACGACATTCACGGTAACAACACGGGTAGCTCGATCGTCGTCCGTCCGGAAGGGACCCAGACCTATTCGGCTCAGTGTAAATACCGGACCTGTCTGAGCGACCCATCGATCACGATTGTGGTCAACCCGGGTACCTGTGTGGCGAAAGCTGGTGGCTTGACGCCGGTGAATGCCACCGTGTGTGGTTCGACTAGCAGCACCGTTATCGTGGCGGCTACCCCAAGTGGTGGACTGGTTCAGCCTAGCGGCTACTCGGTCGCCTATTTGCTGAGCAAAGACGGTCTGGTGCAACAGGTGGGTACGACACCGCAGTTCAGTGTGCCGTCGGCTGTGGCCCAGTACGTCATCCATACGCTGGTCTACAACAGCCAGGTGGGTGATGCCAATTACCTCGATCTGGCCGACATCAAGCCAGGTCTGAGCCGCACGACGGATGTGCTGCAACTGATTAGCGGCAAGTGTGCAGCCCTGGATGCAACGGGGGCAAAACTGACGGTCGGTGTAGTGAACGCTCCAACCCTGTCGGCTACCGCTCTAACGGTTTGCAACGGGGGGACGGTCTCCCTGACGGCCAGTGGCTGCAGCGGCAGTGTGAAATGGTCGGATGGCAAAGAAGGCGCGGTGTACGAAACCAGCGTGTATAGCGATCGGACGCTGACGGCGATCTGTGAGGTAGCCGGTTGCGCCAGTCAACCTTCTGCCCCGGTACGCATTACACTGGGTAGTCCGGCGGTTCCGGTCATAGTGAGTACACCATCGATTTGCGTCGGTGAAACCGTCTCGCTGACCGCCACCGGCTGTGCCGACGGGGCGTACCTGTGGTCGGACGGTTCCACAACCGGAGCTATCCTGACGGTAACACCGAGCGCGGATGTTACCTACCGGGTGAAATGCAAACTGGGTGCCTGCGAAGGCGACTGGTCGGCATCGGCTACGGTGCGTGTGGGCAAACCATCGGCACCGACACTCTCCCTACAGGGAGCGGGTAGCACTACGGTTTGCTATGGCATGCCGGTAACGCTGGTGGCTACAGGATGCTCGGCTAGTGAACAAGTGATCTGGTCGAATAATCTGACGGGTTCGTCGATCACCCTGTCGCCAGCCAGTACCGAAACGTATACGGCCTACTGCGCTTCGGCTGCAGGCACTTGCCGGAGCGATGTGTCAGCGGGTATCACCCTGACGGTATTGCCCAAGGTGGCCGTGCCAACGGTCGTCGATAAGACCAATACCTGTCCCATCACGACAGTCGATCTGTCGACGGGGGTAACCAGCCAGGTAAGCACGTCGGGTGGTGTGTTCGAGTACTACACCGATGCTACGCTGACCAGTAAAGTGGCCAACCCGGCTGCGGTGGGCGCGGGTACCTACTACGTGATTGAGCGGACTATGAATGGCTGCGTGAGTCTGCCAGCCATCATCCACGTGCAGATTACGACCTGCACCGAGCCTTCGCCCTGCGATGGGGTGAATCCGGCGACGGCCGATGCGGGTGCCGATGCGAATGTATGTTCGACAACGAGTTATCAACTGCGTGGCGTTCAGGGGGGCGGTGGTAAAACCGCCCACTGGACCACCAGTGGTAGTGGTAGCTTCGATAACCCGTACTCACTGAGTGCGATCTACACCGCTAGTGCGGAAGACGTGCAGAATGGTACGGTAACGCTAACCCTGGCGGTGAGTACGTCTAACGTGAATTGCCCGGTGGCTACCGATCAGATGGTGCTCACCCTGAATGGGGTGAAATCCCAGCCGGTAATCACCATCGTCGGGGCTACCCAGCTCTGCTATGGCGATTCGGTGACGCTGAAAGCCTCCGAGGCTGCGGGCTATCGCTGGAGTACAGGAGCCATCACGCGGAGTATCGTCGTCAAACAAAGTGGTATCTATAGTGTACAGGTACTGGATGATAAGGGCTGCGTATCGGTCAAATCGGCCGAGGTAACGGTGAAGGTAGCCGATCCGGTGCTGCCACCGCTGGTGACCAACCTGCGCAACACCTGTCCGTCGAAAATCGTCGATCTGACCAAAGCCTTATCGACGACGACAGCAGGAAGCAGCTACATCTACCGGATTTGTGAATGCGTCACCTCCAACATTGTGATTCGTCCGGATTCGGTGTGTGAAGGTACCTACTGGATTGTGGAGAAAACAGCCCAGGGTTGCGTAAGCCATCCGTCGAAAGTGGTGGTGAAGGTCTTCGACTGTGCCAGCGATACGCTGCGTTCGGACGTGAGCATCACCAAGACAGTGAACCATACGGTGGTGAACGGTACGCCCGTTACCTACACGCTAACGGTCAGCAATGCGGGTCCGCATACGGCCTACAACGTGGATGTGCGGGATGTGTTGCCCAGTGGGCTGCAACTGCTGCCATCGGCAGGGTACACCTTCGTCAACGGGGTGATTACCAAACGCATCGATAGCCTGAAAGCCGGTGCTTCGGCTCAGATCGTGTTCAGTGCCCGACTGGTGAAGAAAGACGAGGATGTAGTCAACCGGGCCGAGATCACGTATCAGGACCATGTTGATCCGAACCTGAGCAACAACAGCTCCAGTGTTACGGTACGGGATACGGCCACGGCGCCTGCCTCGCAAACCGGCACGGCGGGTCTGGGTCTGGCCCTGGCCGTTGTGAAGGTCGAAGCCCAACCCGATAATTCGTATAACGTGACCTACAAAGGGACGATTAAGAATATCGGTGGTATTGATCTGCAGGGACTGAGTCTGGTTGATAGCCTGAGTCAGGTGTTCCTCTCGCCCGCGTCGTATAGCGTGGTCGGCGCTCCGGTCGTGGCATCGGGTAGCACCCTGGTTGCCAATGCCAGCTTCAACGGCCATACGCAACCCGACCTGCTGACAGGGGCCAGTACCCTGGCTGCCGGAGCGCAGGATGAGGTCGTGTTTGTGGTGAATGTGAAGCCCAATGGTAACAACGGTCCGTTCTACTCCCGTGCGACGGTGACTGGTACGACACCAGATGCCTCTCAGACGGCGCGGGATGTGTCCAACAACGGGGTCGATCCGGTGGCCGATGGGGCTGTAGCGACTACGGTTCGTTTCGACCTGCCTCAAGGCCTGCTGGGTATAGCCAAAGAAGCGGGTACACCGACACTGGTAGCCGCTGGGGTATACGACGTTCCGTACACCATCACGCTGACCAACATGGGTAGTCTGCCCCTGCGGCAGATCCAGGTGAGTGACAACCTCACCCAGACCTTCGGTAGTGGTGCGCTGATTGTCAGCAACCGCATCCGGGTGACGGGAACGGGAACAGTCACGGTCGATACGCTGTACACGGGTCAGGGTCTGCTCACCAAGATGCTGGTGGATACGGCCAGTACGCTGGCGGTGGGCGCCAAGGCAACGCTGGGCTTCACGGTACGGGTCGATGTACGCAACGCATCTCCCCAGTCGTCGTCGCTGACGTTCTACAACACGGCCTACGGTACGGCCCTGGCCTCGGATAATCAGGTGGTGGCCGATACCTCGACGGCGGGTGCGAATACGGACCCAGACAATGACCTGGACCCTCGTAACAACAGTCAGTCGACGCCGGTATCGCTCAACGGGCTGACCACCGATGCGCACATTGGTCTGGCCATGGCCGTAGCCGATACGGTCCGTCAGTCGGATGGTAGCTACAACGTCACCTATCAGATCGTGGTGAAAGCCTACGGGCCCAGTCCGTTGAAAAATGTGCTGGTTACCGATACGCTCTCGACAGTGTTCAACACCCAGACGGGATCGAGCTTCAGCCTGGTGAAAGCACCGTTCATCACCTCGACGGGTAGTGCCCTCAAGCTCAATCCGAACTACAATGGGGCGTCGGATCCGGTCATCGTGCTGGGCGACAGCACCAGCTCGCTGGCAGTGGGTAAAGTCGATACGATTCGGATGGTGATCAACGTCATCACCGATGGTTCGACCACCAGCTTCCTCAACTCGGCTTACGGTCTGGCCCAGTATACGGGTGGTACGGTAAGCGATGTATCGACGAGTGGGTTGAATCCTGACCTCAACGGCAATGGTGATCCGACCGATACCAATGAGCGCGAAGCTACTCCGCTGACTTTGCTGCCGACTTACCAGGCGATTTTCATCCCGCAAGGCTTCTCTCCAAACGGCGATGGAATCAATGACCGGTTCGTGATCCGGGGTGTCGATGGATTGACGGTGAGTCTACAGGTGTACAACCGCTGGGGTAATCTGGTCTACCAGAATGACGATTACCAGAACGATTGGGATGGCAAGCCGAACACGGGTATCGTGCTCAGCTCGGCCGACTCCAACGGGGTGCCCGATGGCACTTACTACTACGTAGTGAATCTGAGCGATGGCCGCAAGTTTGTTCGATACATGACTATTAACCGCTAATTCGGATGGCAAACCAGTTTAGAAGTAAACTATGGGCCGCAGGAGTTGTGCTGCTGATGCTGGGCATCAGCAGCCGCCCCGTGCGGGCTCAGCAGGACAAGATGTTCTCTCAGTACATGTTCAACATGATGGCTCTCAACCCGGCCTACGCCGGTAGCCGGGATGTACTGAGTATGTCGGCGCTGTACCGCAACCAGTGGACGGGCGTCGAAGGGGCTCCCCAGACGGCAACCTTCACGGCGGATATGCCGCTAAACCGGGAACGGGTGGGGGTAGGTCTACAGCTGTACGGCGACAAGGCCGGTGTGATTCAGGAAGCGGGTGCGTTTGCCTCCTATGCGTTTCGCATTAAAGTAGGGACGAAAAGCACGCTGGCACTGGGTTTACAGGCGGGGGCCTCCAGCTACCAGGCTAACCTGTTGGAGGTACGGACGTCACCCGATAACCAGATCGATCCGGCTTTTGCCAGCAACATCTCCAAGATCCTTCCCAACTTCGGGACGGGGATTTATCTGAGCAACGACAAGGCGTATCTGGGCTTATCGGTCCCCCGGTTGATCAAGAATCGGTTGAGTGAGTACAACGTAGGGGATTATCGGTCGGTGCAGGCTCGTCATGCGTATCTGGCGGCTGGTTTTGTGGTGGGCCTGAGTCCGGTGGTGAAGATGAAGCCCTCGATGCTGGTGAAGTATGCGGAAGGAGCTCCGTTGGGTTTTGATGGGAACATCAACTTCTGGTTTGCCGACCGGATCGCGCTTGGTGCTTCGATTCGTCGGAACCAGTTTTCGACGTGGTCGACCTACACGACGGATGCGTTGGTTGGGATGCTGGAGGTCCAGTTGACGGATCAGTTCCGGTTCGGTTATGCGTATGATCGGACGATGAACGGTTTGCAGAGTGTAGCGCCGAGTTCGCACGAGATCATGATTCGGTATGAGTTTGGGTTTGGGCGGAGTCGTATCCTGACGCCGAGGTATTTTTAATCTGGCTGGGATATAAACCGAATACTAAGCTAGTTGAGTCCAGATAAGTAAGACGGGCTATCTGCTTCTTGTCTGTACACCCGGATTGATTTCCTGAACAGGAGCCAATCCGGGTGTGCCCATCTGGCTGGAATGAGAGTTTTAGCGGTATATCCAGGTTAAATCATTCCAGAAAGTACGATTAAGCTAGAAGAAACGGACAGAGTTGCACTTTGTGGCCCGTCAGTCGGAAAGCAGGTATTTCGGCTAGGGTTTCTGGTTGCATACCTATTATTTTATATATATACTATTTTTTAAAATTTATACTTATAGATTCCTATCTGGCACATAAAGTGTTAATGAAAGAGATAGTTATATAGGTTGATTATCAATTGTTTATGGATTGTTTATCGGATTCTCTACGCTCGTTCCCTGTTTAGCTCCGTACCTTTTAAACTTGCCTTTTATGAGAAATTATTACGGCTTAACTGGCTTTCTTTTTTTGTTGCTGGGACTTGTCTCCTGCCAGTCGGAACTGGATGTTAAGGATATTCCGGGGCGGGTCACCTCCTCGATACATACGAGCGGAGGGGTTGGTAAGCCAGAACCTGATGGAATCGAACACGTTGGGGCTCGTGATGCCGTCCTGACCTTACAGCTGGAAGTGCTGGCCTACGTGAATGAGGCTCGTTCGCAAACGTGTTTATGCGGCACTACGGTTTATCCGCCGGTTACCTTACTGACGTTGAATTCAAGACTGAATGGAGCCGCTGATAAATATGCTGTGGACATGGCTACCTACAATTACTTTAGCCACACTGGCCGAGACGGCTCACAGCCCTGGGATCGGATGACTGTGGAAGGCTACATATGGAGTTTGGCTGGCGAAAATATTGCCGCCGGTTACCCCACGGCCCGATCGGTAGTCGATGCCTGGTTAAGTTCAACGGTTCATTGCCAGAACATTATGAACCCCGACTATCGGAATCTGGGAGTGGGGTATTCCTACAATTCAAAAAGCACATTTAAGCATTATTGGGTGACCGATTTCGGGACCCGCCAGTAGTTCGACGTAATCGATTCGTGCTTCCTATGCCTGCTATGCCGACTTCACTACCAGAAATAGTAAGGCTGTTTGCCAGGAGGTAGCCAATTCGGTACACGTAGCTGGCAAGAATCCATGTCGGGGCATTGTGGGATGTCGTATGGACTTCTGTCTAAACGGCTAATTCAGAAGTACTTACCGTGACGAGATATGACTAATTTAAATGTCCTCATTATTGAAGACGATCCCGTTTGGCAGTTTAGTCTTCAGGCTATGTTTGGTCAATTGGATGTGGCTAGCGTTCGTCTGGCGAGTTCGATTGCCGAGGCTAACCAGAAACTTCATGAGCAACTTCCTGATTTAGTGATCGCCGATATTGTTTTACCCGATGGCTTGTCGTTGGGCTTATTTACACAAAATTATAAGCAATTGCCGGTCATTTTTCAAACGGCTTACACCAAGGATGACTATTTACGGCGAGCCATCACGATGCCTAATATAGGATTTCTGGTAAAACCTTTTGAAGTGTTTGGCCTAAAGGCAGCCATTGAAATATTGTTTGCTCAGAAACCCATTACCCTTTTTCCTGCTGCCAACAGCATTACGACTACCGATAAACGCAGACAACGTATAGATATACCGTTAGATGAAATTTACTGGATTAAAGGGGAAGGTAATTATTCGATTATCCATACCGTCGATCAAAAATATGTGCTGAAACGATCGTTGCGTAAGCTAGCGCTGGAGTTGACGGATCGCTTTATTCAGGTGCAGAAAGCATACATTATCAATATTCACTATATCGAACGGATTTTAGAGTCAACGGTGCAGATAAATCAGCAGCCTATTCCAATCGGTCGGGCTTACAAAAAGAACTTACTCAATCTTGTCGACCCACGAAAACGTATGTTTCTGCGGAGCTAGACAGTTAGAGCATTGAGCCATTTTAATGTTTCCTGATCAAGCCATACTTACGGGATCAAGTTCGCATTGGCTGGGTTACTTACCTCTCAGCAATTCATTTGCCTAATCAGTTAGGGAAGCTACAGTGGGGGTTTTGTGTCGACGCGTTTCTACGAATAAGCATCACGTCGCTAAGAAATTAATGCATCCAATAGTCTGAATTTCATGTGAAGAAGTAGTATAGATTGAGTTTGATTGTGGATGTGACCCCACGTTTGAGGACTCAACTAACTACTTAACATCCCATTTTTGCGGATTCGTTCTGATGTTTCCATGAAACCAGTTGTTCAAATTTCTCTAGACCTGACCGATATTGACGAAGCGCTTGAAACGGCCGCAATGGCCCTTCGTGCAGGGGTCGACTGGCTCGAAGCAGGTACACCCTTAATTCTGGCCGAAGGTCTGCATGGCGTACGTAAGTTGCGCGAAGCCTTTCCGGGAGTTCCGATCGTTGCCGACTTGAAAACAATGGATGGCGGCTATCTGGAGGCTGAAATGATGGCTAAAGCGGGTGCCACGCATGTCGTGGTGATGGCGCGGGCCCATGCTGAAACCATTAAATGTGTGGTACAGGCAGGACATGACTTCGGTGTAAAAGTCATGGGCGATAATATGGTGTGCCCCGATATGGTAGCGGGTGCCCGTTGGCTCGAAGATCTGGGCTGCGATTACATTATTCACCACATTGGCTACGACGAACGGCGGGGTATTGCTGCTCAGGGCTTACGTATGCCCAGCCCACTGGATCAGCTTCGGGAAGTTGTGCAGGCCGTTCGGGTGCCGGTTCAGGCAGTGGGCGGGCTCAGCCTCGAACAAGCTATTCGTTGCCCGGAATACGGTGCCCCATTGATTGTACTTGGCGCTCCGTTAACCATTGATGCCGATGCTTTTAAGACGGCCGGTGGAAATCTGGAAGATTCGCTTCGGCTAATCTGCGGGGCGATCCATGCCTATGGCGATGTGGTGGTTGGCCTTCCTACAATATAAGCAAGATACCATTGCCTATTCCTTACCCTTTATTCCATGAAATCTGCTGCGGTAATAAATTATGCTCCGGAGAAAGGCTCCGTCGAGATTCGTGAACTTGAGCGCCCGACCATTGGCGAAGAGGATGTATTGCTTGAGGTAGCTAATGTGGGTGTTTGTGGTAGTGATTTGCACCAGTGGACTGCCGACCATAGCTGGCCCGTTAATTATCCGGTTGTTCTGGGCCATGAATTTGGCGGTCATATTGTTGAACTGGGGAGTCTTGTATCGGGCTGGCGCGAAGGTGACCGGGTGGTTAGTGAAACGGCGGCTGTGATTGACCCAACTAACCCCATGACCCGCCGAGGACTCTACAATCTGGACCCGACTCGTAAAGGGTTTGGGTATGGTGTTAATGGAGCTATGACCCGCTATGTACGCGTTCCAGCCCGTTGTTTGCATCATGTGCCCGATCAACTGGCGTTTGAGCAGGCTTGCTTAACCGAGCCTTGCTGTGTAGCGTTCAACGCGGTCGTCGAAAATACGCGCTTAAAACCCGGCGATCGGGTCGTTGTGCTTGGCCCCGGAACCATCGGTATTCTGTGTGCGGCTGTTGCCAGACTTTGCGGAGCCGATGTCGCCGTTGTGGGTCTGGAGGCAGATCGTCATCGGCTGTCCATTGCCGAACAATATGGCTGTACGGGTATTGTTGGCGATGCTTCCGAATGGGCCAAACAAGCGGATGGTCTTGGCGCCGATTGTGTAATCGATGCGGCTGGAGCCAGTGCTACACTAAAACTAGCCATGCAACTGGTGCGACCCAATGGGCATATTACCAAAGTTGGCTGGGGGCCGCAGCCGCTAGGGTTCTCGCTCGATCCGCTGGTGCAGAAAAACGTTACCCTTCAGGGAAGTTTTAGCCACAACTGGCCGATCTGGGAGCGTGTTATCGCTTTGCTGGCCAGTGGTCAACTGGATGTAAAACCCATTATAGGTGGGGTATGGTCGATTACCGACTGGCACGAAGCCTTTGAAAAAATGCACCGGGGCGAGGTAGTGAAAAGTGTGCTTAAACCCGTATAGCATGCGATTACAGGACAAAGTGGTGATTGTTACCGGCAGTTGCACAGGTATTGGTAAAGCAATTGCCCGGCGCTGTGTGGCCGAAGGGGCCAGGGTCGTTGTGCATGGCCTTGAGCGCGAGCTGGGCGAGGCTGTGGTGGCGGAGTTTGGAGCAGACCGCGCCGTATTGCATATCGAAGAAATCACCGCTGAAAATGCCCCGCAGCATCTGGTCGATCTGGCACTGGCTTCCTTTGGACGTCTGGATGCGATTGTCAACAATGCAGCGATGGTACCTTCATCGACTATCGAGACCACCGACCTGAATTTGTTTCGCCAGGTGCTTGATGTCAATACGTTGGCACCCTTTGCATTGATTAAAGCTGCTTTGACGCATTTGCAGGAACGGCGTGGCTGTGTGCTGAACATTGGCTCGGTAAATGCCTGGAGTGGCGAACCTTGCCTGATGGCCTACAGCATTTCGAAAGGTGCTTTGTTGACCATGACCCGCAATCTGGGCGATTCGCTTCACCGGGAGTATGGGGTTCGCGTTAATCAGATCAATCCCGGCTGGATATTGACTGAGCGCGAAATCGAGCGAAAACGCGAGCAGGGAATGCCCGACGACTGGTATACATCACTGCCAGCTGAGCTTTCACCGGCAGGTCGGTTGCTGATGCCTAATGAGATGGCAGCGGCTGCCGTGTATTGGCTGGCCGATGAAAGCGGCCCCATTAGTGGCCAGGTGGTCGACCTGGAACAATTCCCGTTTATTGGACGAAACTTACCTAAAAGTTAAAGATTTAAAGAGTGAAAGAGCGAAAGAGCGAAATTGATGCGTCAGCCACTCTTTCGCTCTTTCACTCTTTAAATCTTTCACTCATTAAACCTATGCCTCAACTAGCCGCCTTCCCGAAGGCCTTTATGCAGCAGCTTTGCAAAGACGGAACCATGACGGTTTCAGAATGGATTGAGTTAGCCTCTCAACTCGATATTGATGGGCTGGAATGGTATGCCGGATTTCTGGAAATGGCCGACGAAACCAACTGGCCGCTATTTCGCCAGCAGGTAGAAGCCAAAGGCAACGTTATTCCGATGATGTGCTGTTCACCCGATTTTACGCATCCTGATCCGGCCTTCCGGGCGCAGGAAATTGAGAAACAAAAGCGTTGGATCGATATGACGTATATACTGGGTGGTTCGTTCTGCCGGGTATTGTCGGGCCAGCGCAGACCGGAACTATCAATTGACGAAGGGGTGTCGCTGGCTGCCGAATGTATTGAGGCCTGTTTGCCCTATGCGCAGGAGCGGGGTATCACGCTGATTCTCGAAAATCACTACAAAGACGATTTCTGGACCTATCCCGAATTTGCCCAGAAAATGGACGTATTCTGTAAGCTTGTCGACCGGATTCATCATCCAAACTTTGGCGTCAACTACGATCCCAGCAATACCTATCTGGCTGGTGAAGACCCCCTTGAACTCCTGTACCGCGTGTCGGATCGGGTGGTGACCATGCACGCCAGCGACCGCTACCTGCTCGAAGGAACTATCGACGATCTGCGCCGGGAAGAAGGGGGGGCGGCTGGTTATGCCAAACGGCTCAGTCATGGTGAAATCGGCAAAGGCCTGAATGATTACGATGCCATTTTTACAGAGCTGAAACGGGTTGGCTTCGATGGCTGGATCAGTATCGAAGATGGGGTCGATGGCATGGAACAGCTAGAGCGGAGTGTGGCTTTCCTTCGCCGAAAAATAGCGGAGTACTGGCCAGTGTAATGCGGACAAAATGTCCACATTACAAAAAAACGGCTTGCTATAGGTACGATTACCCGATAAAGCAGTATGTATACAGAGTCGATGACAAACTGGTCCCGCTCACTATTCCTAAACGCTTTAACTTCAATACCAGATTATGGAAGAAACGAATACGGCATCTTCGGCAAACAGCCGTCGTGATTTCTTGAAAATATCATCGTTGGCGGCTACCTCCTTTTTTATTGTGCCCCGTCATGTCCTCGGAAAAGGCTTCGTGGCGCCAAGCGACAAGCTCAATATTGCCGGCATTGGGGCAGGCGGAAAAGGTAAAAGCGATCTGGCTTCATTTTCGGCGAGTCCCAACGTTAATATCGTTGCCCTCTGCGATGTCGATGATCGCCAGTCGGTCGAATCACGGAAGCGTTTTCCTAAAGCTACCTACTACAAAGACTTCCGCGAAATGCTTTCGAAAGAGCATAAGCACATCGATGCCTGCTCGATTTCAACGCCCGACAATACCCACGCGGTAGCAACGCTGGCTGCTATGCAGTTGGGCAAGCATGTATATACGCAAAAACCACTCACCCACGATATTTACGAAGCCCGAATTCTGGGTCAGGCTGCCAAAAAGTATAAAGTAATAACCCAGATGGGTAACCAGGGCGGGTCGGGTAATGGCGTTCGTCGGATGAAGGAGATTTACGATTCGGGTATTATTGGTGAGGTGCATAAAGTACTCTGCTGGACCAACCGCCCGGTATGGCCGCAGGCTATTCCAACCGACAAGACCTACGAGATTCCTAAAGAACTGGACTTCGATCTGTGGCTCGGACCAGCCAAAAAAGTACCCTACAATGAAGCCTACCTACCCTGGAACTGGCGCGGCTGGTGGCCATATGGAACGGGCGCGCTGGGAGATATGGCCTGTCATATCATGGACCCTGTGTTCCGAATTCTGCCCATCGATTATCCCACTTCGGTTGAATGCAGCGTAGCCGGTACTTGGACATTTACGCTTCGCCCGCAGGACGATAATCCAGACTGGACGCCATTTTCAACCTCTATTCACCTCGATTACCCACGTAAGGACAGCAAAGGAAACATCAAAGTAAGCTGGTATGACGGCGGTATTCTGCCCGAACTTCCCGAAGAACTGCTACCGGGCGAAAGCTTTGGCAATTCGGATGGTGGCGTACTGTTTATTGGCTCGAAAGGAAAACTAATGGCCGACTGTTATGGCGCTAACCCACGGTTACTGCCCTTGAAAGACAATCAACTGCTTACGATTCCCGAAACCATTCCACGGGTTCCGAACGAAGACCATTACCTGCAATGGGTAGATGCCTGCATTGCCGGGTATGGCAAAGGCGTAACCAGTTCGCCGTTCGAGTATGCGGCTCCGTTTACCGAAAGCATTCTGATTGGCAACCTGGCGCTTCGTAGCTGGATGCTCCGCGATAACCCATCGGCCAAACGGTCGTCTGAGCGATACAATGGGCGCAAGAAGTTGTACTACGACGCCCCGAATATGAAAATTACGAACTACGATCTGGCTAACCAGTTTGTGAAGCGCGATTACCGCGATGGCTGGAGTCTGACGTTGTAGTGTTGGATGACTATAGCGCTTGAGGTATCGGCATCTGTCGGTATCTCAAGCTTTTTTATGGGTTTAGCGTGAATACTTTATGAGCAGGAATGAACTCGTTGTCTTACTGTATACCTTTAAACAGGTGCTTCCTGTGTTAACGTGTCGGCATTGTTAATTGCCAATCCGTTTTGGGTCGACGACGACGTATTTAATTGACTTCCCATTCGCACGCCCGTCATGATGCGAATACGTCATGTGAAGCAAGCCATCTGGAGTTTGAATCAGACTTGGATACGAGTAACCACCCTGTCCTGGCTTATGATCTTCAATCCGGGTTTTCCACGTCCAGGTTTTACCCTCGTTGTCGGATAGGTACAAGCTGAGCCGATAGCGACCATCGTCAATATCATTTCCCAGAAAAGCCCAGCGACCGTCATGTAAGACAAGCAATTCGACACTAGCTGTGTTGGGGATATCAGTTTTGGTGGTAGCGCTCCAGCTTTCGCCATTATCCTTCGACTCGCTGTAGTGAACGCGGGTGGGCTCATCACCACTGTCGCGCATAAAAGCCACGAGTGTGCCATCTTTTTTGCGAGCCAGAGCAGGTTGAATAGGGCCACGGCCCACAACAGGCAGACCAGGCTTCCAACTGGTTCCGTCATCGTCGGAAATAGCCATGAGCGAAAAGTTAAACCCATCAGAGTAGAGGGGGAGTACAATGCGGCTATTGCCCAATAAGAGTGGTTTGATCCGGGTCATCCAGCCAATAGAGCGTTTACCGACGTCATGGCTAGCGTCAATAATCATGTTATCGTACTTAGGCGCATACCCACCCCAGCCTGCGGTATTTCTGGTGAGATCATTAAATTTTTTCTCAACTTCCTGGGAGAAAGCTTCGCCAGGCTTAAGGAGGATATTATCCTGCCAACTCCAGATTGGTGGCCCACTTTTCGTATAATCTGTTGAGGTTCTATAGCGAAGGATGGAGTATTCCCACTGATTGGCTTCAACTGCGATCCAGACCAGAAATAACTTGCCCTGGCTATTCAGAAATAGCACCGGGTTACAGTCGGGTAAATTGGGCGTGTCGGCCATTATGAAGGGCTGGCTCCATGTGGTTTCGCCTTTTCGCAAACGAGCGCCCATAATCTTCACATCATCAGCCGATCGTTCGCCACTGCCATAAAACCAGACGGACAGAAAATCGCCGTTAGGCAGGTTAACGATGCTGCTGCCGTGTACATGTTTATCCTGGGCCGGAAAGATGAGAGTTTGCCGAACAATGGCCGGGTTAGCCTCCTGGCCTGTACAGAATTGACGACTGGCTAGAAGAATAAAAAAAAGAGTAAGTACTCGTTTCATGTACGATGGTGAAATGCTTTGCTGACTTTGGCAATAAGTCTAACTGGTATACTCATTCAGGAAAGCATTGGACTATCGAAGAATAGAAAACGGTTCAGATAAACTAAAAATGGTGAAAGATATCTACCACCTTCCTTCGTATACAAATTCGAACTAAGGCCAAACAGGCCGTTGTTGAATGCATCGCGATTTGCCGGGCTGCCGGAGCGGTACAATCGCCAACGAAGGCAGCCCGCGTTGGGCTATTGACTATTACAACAGACAATTTAAAAATGTCGCTCAGAGATTTGTCCAGTGTTTTGTGGCAAGTTCAGGTTATCGAGTTTCAGGAAAGCACCCATTATCGTTTAATTGGTATTCCCCACAGGGTATGTCTGGATACACAAAAGTCGCATAGGGATGTCTTTTTGGTTTCTTCTGTTATCAATATTTTATATTTATTTTGTTTAATTTTACCCCCATTCCTATACCTTTACTCTAGATTCTGACGCAACAGTATGCCTTCTGCTGGTTCATTCAACACCTATAATGAGACTGACCTTTGGGAATCTCTGGGAAGAGGAGATCAGGATGCATTCGAGATTCTCTATCGACACTACTTTAAGATACTTGTCAATTACGGCACCCGATTTTCAAAAGACCCGCTTCTCCTCGAAGATGCCATCCAGGATCTGTTTACCAATATATGGCGTCGAAAAGCCCAATTAGCTTCTGTAAAGGAACCGAAATTCTACTTACTACGGGCGCTAAGGAATCAACTGAGCCAAAATACTCGAAATAATTTAGTTGATGATGCCGAAGATATTGATGATTTTCTAGACTACCTGGTTTCTATTTCTAATGAACAGCAGACTGTTGAGCAGGAAACAATACTTGACCGAACTCGCCACATACAAGCTGCAATTTCCCGATTAAGCCCCCGCCAGCAGGAAGCCATTAATCTTCGTTTTTACCATGGAATGAGTCTCGATCAGTCGGCAGAACTCATGGGAGTTCCCAAACAAGTTGTTAGTAATCTCCTCTTCAAAGCCTATTCGATGCTACGACTCACGCTAAAAGGCATATTTTCTCTGGTATGGGTGCTTCTGCATCCTTAGTTTATTCCATTCCTACCTTAACTAGTCCAGAGTGTGAACGAACGGAGCGTTTAAGCAGCATTCTTCAAGAAAAAGAAAAAAAAGTGCAATTCTATTGGTTAATTTTTTCGAAAACATGACTGTGTATAGTAGAAGGGCTTAATCGGTTGATGATGTATAACAAGTTCACATTACAGGATTTCCTGAACGATGATGCGTTTATCCGGTGGGCATTGCACAACCAACAGGATGCTTATTGGCAGCAGGTGCTGGTGGACTATCCGCATAAACAGGAGGTAATACGACAGGCACTTCAACTCATTCAAGAGCTTCATCGGGCCGAGGATAAGCAGACCTTACTGGTTAATGAAGAGCGAACATGGCAGCGAATTAGCGAAAAAACGATCAATCAAGATCCGCTCGGCCGGTGGCCTAAACGGCGATACTGGACCACCGCAACGGTCGTAAGTTTAGTCGTTGTATTGGTTGCTGGATGGCTATGGGTAGAGCGTAGTAAGTCAACGTCGACTTATTCCAAATTGGTAATAAAAGCTTCCGAAAAAAGCATACTCATTGAAAAAGTAAATCAGAATGATACCCCCCTGAAGATCAGCCTGGAAGACGGGAGTGTTGTTTACCTGAAAAAAAATAGCCGGTTCAGTTATCCGGCTCATTTTACCACCAAATCGCGGGAAACCTTTTTAAGTGGAGAGGCCTTTTTTCAAATCGCTCCCAATCCTAAAAAACCATTTTATGTATATGCTAATGAACTGGTTACGCAGGTTTTGGGAACGAGTTTCGATATTAAAGCTTTTGATAATGAACAACAAGTGCTGGTTAAGGTTCGAACGGGGCGAGTATCGGTCTACAATCAAAACCAGATTCGCTTAGTAAGTGATGAAAGCCAGCACCTCATTCTGCTGCCTAATCAGCAGGTTGTTTTTAATCGGCAAACCGAAAGTCTGTCGAAACAACTAGTAGAAGAGCCAATACCCATTCATCCGTTCATTGGAAACGAAAAACGCTATTTTGAGGATGTACCAGTTGCAACCGTATTGCAGGCTTTGGAAAAGCGCTATGATGTACGAATTTTATACAATGAAGAATTGCTCGCCAACTGCATTATTACCACCACATTAAGCGATCAGTCATTGATCGATCAACTGGAGGTAATCTGCCAAACGATTGGGGCTACCTATAAAGAGATGGATGCTCAACTCGTTATCGAGTCATCAGGTTGTCCGTAAGTAGCCTCAATTTAATCCTAAACCCCCAAAAAGCTCATGCAGTAAAATCCGTAAACCTGACCACAAAAAAAGAGAAGATGCTGCTACATCTTCTCCCGAACCCAACCAGCACCTGCTCAGTGCCGGAAGGAATTGTTTTGTCTTGCTAAAAACAAAAACAGTCAAAAGTATGTCAAAATCTTTTACTAAAAAAGAGGTTTTCGCGCTTATGAAAATCACTTTTACCCAACTCATTCTTGTGGGATTGCTAACCAGCCATACGTTGGCCCATCCCGTTTTTGCCCAGGAGTTATTAAAGGAACGCGTTAATCTGAACCTGAAAAACAGTAACCTACGCTCCTTTTTGCGCAGCCTCGAAAAACAGGTCGATGTGGTATTTTCGTACCAGAAGGAGGTTGTTGAATCCGACGAGAAATTGACCCTCCATTTCCAAAATGAAACGGTCGATAATATACTGAAGCAGGTGCTGTCTCCTCGACGTATATACTACAGGGTTATCAATACTAATCAGATTATTTTGATCCGTGAACCCCGAAATGACCCCGGTAAACTGGACCCCAGTGTCAGTAACCAAGTCGAATTTGCTGCTAGCGAAAAGGCTGTTCAGGTGGTTACAGGTCATGTAAAGGATGAGAAGGGCGAAGGCTTACCAGGTGTGAGCATCCTGATAAAAGGCACGCAACAGGGGACTGTGACGGATGCCAAAGGTGCTTTTAGCCTGGCGATTCCGAGTGAGCATGCGGTTTTAGTGTTTTCGTTTGTAGGCTACATTCCTCAGGAAGTAGCCATTGGTAATCAGACATCGCTGGAGGTATCTCTGAAAATAGATCAGAAGTCGTTGGGCGAAGTGGTAGTCGTAGGTTATGGTACGCAACGCAAAAAAGACCTGACCGGCTCTATTGTGAATCTTACCAGCAAGGATTTGGTACCTGTTCCTTCGGCAACCAGTGTCGATCAGATGATGCAGGGCAAAGTGGCTGGGGTGCAAATTACGCAGACATCGGGAGCACCGGGAGGCAATGTCAACGTCATTGTGCGAGGCATCAGCTCCATCACGGGGGGGAACTCCCCACTATATGTGGTCGATGGGTATGCCATTGGCACGGGTGGGGGTGGCTCCGACTTAAGCAGTTTTGCCTCTAGTTCGTATTCTGCCAATGGGATGGCCAGCAGTAGCTCCATTAACCGCATCAATCCACTCAGTATTATTAATCCCGCTGATATTGAGTCGATTCAGGTACTAAAAGATGCTTCTGCTACGGCAATTTATGGCTCTCGGGGAGCGAATGGGGTGATCATCATTACAACCAAACGGGGTAAACTAGGTAAGCCAACCATCAGTTTCGAACAATCGACGGGCATGCAGGAACTGGCCAAAAAGGTCAAGCTGCTTACGCCCCGTCAATACGCAGAAAATGTGGCTGAAGGGCGAGACAATGCCTGGATATTTGCCGGTGGGAAAGCATCTGACCCTAACAGCGTACGTAGTGCAGCTACCCAGGTAAAACCCGCTTTCCGAACACCCGAGCAATTTGCCGATCAGGGCTATGGAACTGATTGGCAGGACGTCATTTTTCGCAAAGGCATGGTGCAGAATTACCAGCTTTCGGTCAACGGAACTGGCAAGGATGTCAGTTATTATGTATCGGGGGGCTTTTTTACCAACAAGGGAATCATCATCGGCTCTGATTTTAACAAGTTTACCCTACGTACCAACATTGATGCACACCTGAGTGAGAAGCTTAAGATCGGGGCCTCTTTTTCGGGAGCTCATTCTTACGGCAATTTCGCCCGCGCCGAAGGGCACCTGCAATACCGAGGGCTGATCAACGCGGCTGTATCCAGCGATCCCACTATTCCCGTTTACAATGCCGATGGTACGCCTTATTCCGAATTCTCCAGCCCAACGGGCATTCCCGTCGAGAATCCAGTGGTTATTGCCGCTGAGTTTTCCGACAAACGGAATAATACCAATGTATTCACCAATAACTATCTGCAATACGAGCTTTTGCCCGGTCTGGTGCTGAAAACGTCCGTTGGTATCAATTACTCCAATAACATAACTCGCCTATGGAAATCCTCCAAAGTGGGCCTGGCTACGAGTCGGACGGGACAGGCTACCGCAGGTTCGACGGAACTGAAAAGCCTGAACTGGCTGAACGAGAACACAATCAATTACCGACATAAGTTTGGCGAACAGCATAATCTGGATGTACTGGCCGGTTACACCATCCAGAAAAATTCAGATGAAATACTACAGGCGGGTGCCACGGGGTTTTCAACTGATTATGTACCTTATCTGTCGGCTGGGACGGTAACGAGTGGTACGAACTATGTGAGCGAATGGGCACTGATGTCGTGGTTGGCGCGAGTCAATTACGCCTTTGTCGACAAATACCTGCTGACTGCCACCATTCGACAGGATGGTAGTTCACGATTTGGGTCGAAGAATCGGTGGGGAACATTCCCGTCGCTTTCGGTTGCCTATCGGCTCTCCGACGAACCATTCATCAAGTCACTCAACGTTATCAATGACTTTAAACTGCGAGCTAGTTACGGGGTTGCTGGTAACAACTTAATTCCTAACTATGCCACGCAGGGATTGTTGGGCATATCCCGCACGGTATCGAATGGCCAGGTGGTATCAGGCTTAGTGCCTTCTAGTTTGGCCAATGACCAACTAACCTGGGAGCAATCTGTACAAACGAATTTGGGATTCGATATCTCGTTGTTTCGGAGTCGGCTATCCGTCACGTTCGATGCCTACCGGGCTATTAAGCAGAATTTACTGCTAAATGTTACGTTACCAGCAGCCTCAGGCTTTAACAGCTCGGTGCAAAACATTGGTGAAATCGAAAATAAAGGTCTTGAACTGACCGTTAATTCGCAGAATATTATGAAAGGACCGTTCCAGTGGAGTACAGACTTTAACATTAGCTGGAACCGGAATAAGGTGTTGGCCCTTAACTCGGCGTCAAGCCGCATTGCCACCTCCGATTATCAGGTTGCGCAGGTAGGCTACCCCATTGCCAGTTTCCGCCTGCTTCAAATTCTGGGAATTTTCCAGACGCAGGATGAAATTAGTAAAAGCCCTATACAGAATCCAAGAGTACAACCGGGCGATTACCGATTTTTCGATGCTGACGGCAATGGGGTGATCAACACCTCCGATAAGACGATTGTTGGCAACCCCTGGCCCAAATTCACCTGGGGTCTTGGCAACCGTTTCAGCTACCGGAATCTGAGCCTGAGCATCAGCCTGAACGGTTCATACGGGAATCAGATCTATTTTCAGGGGGGCGAAGTAAATATGGCAGGATCAGGTGTACAAAATCAGTTAGCCCCTATTGCTGACCGATGGCGATCGCCCGAAAATCCGGGAGCGGGCCTCTACGCCAGAGCTATTCGGAATGATTATGCCTTTAGTGTTAGTCCGGGTACAACCCGCTACTTATTCGATGGCTCCTATACCCGAATTCGCGATGTGAATTTAGCGTATACATTTCCGGCTTCGACGCTAGGTAAATGGAAACTTCAGGCACTTTCCGTGTATGCTGACATAACGAATCTATACACGTTTACCAACTACCCAAGCTATGACCCGGAGGGTAGTACCTCGGGGGATAATCTGGCCAAAAGTGGTGTGGACTTTTACTCATACCCGAATCCAAGGACGTATACAGTTGGCTTGCGTGTGACCTTTTAAATGAGCGAAAGAGTGAAAGAGCGCTAGTCGCTATTCAATCTTTCCACAAAACAGTTAATCACTCGTTCACTCTTTCGCACTTTCACTCTTTACATCTCATGAAAACAAAATTACTGGCCATACTTTTCTTGACGGCCGCCTTAACCTCCTGTCAGGATTTTCTGAACTTAAAACCAGCCTATCAGATTAGTGATCAAAGCTTTTACCAGAATCAGAATGATTTTGAAACGGCTCTGATAGGGGTATATAGCACATTTCGAGGGCTGTATAATTCCAGTATCATTCACTACGTAACCGAGCAACCGACGGATAATACCGAAATCCAGTGGGCATCTCCATCGGCTGATGAAATGCAGTTGGATCAAAACGCCGTGACAGCTACCAATGCGTTTGTGCTATCGTTATGGAACACTTGCTTTTATACGATTTCACAGAGTTCCAATCTCCTGAATCGAATCGATGCCGTTTCGTTCGACCAGACTGCCAAGAATCGGATCAAAGGCGAAGCGCTGTTTCTTCGCGCATCCTGTTACTTTTACCTGGTGCGCTTGTTTGGCGATGTTCCTATTGTCAATCAGACGTTTAGTAGCCCAGCTCAGGTTTCAGCAGCCGGCATAGCTCGCCAACCGAAAGGTGATGTCTATAAGCAGATTATAGCTGACCTGACCAGTGCCGAAAGCCTGCTACCGGCCACCCTGAATACCGACAAAACACATGCCTCGCAGATGACCGCCAAGGCATTGCTGGGAAAAGTCTACCTGACGCAGCAGAATTACGACCTGGCCGCCACAAAACTGAAAGAGGTCATTGATGCAAAACTGTACTCGCTTGTAGCTGATTACAAATCACTGTCGACCAATGGCAATACGAATCTGGCAGAAACCCTGCTGGAAGTCGATTACCTAACCGGCCAGTCGCTGGGTAATAACTATTCGAGCTTGTTTACCCCGGCTTATAATAGCATGGCCATTTTCCCGAACAACCTGCAAGGGGCTGGTCGCATTGTGCCAACGCTGGATATACTCAATATGTACGAAACTGGAGATGCCCGGAAAAGCATCTCCGTCACGGATTCGGTTATGCTCAATACAGGCAAGAAAACGTACAGTCGCTACGGATTGAAATTCGTGGATTTCAAGGCGACGGATCTTGCCGACGGAAGTGTTGCTTTCACCATACTCCGCTATGCCGATGTCCTGTTAATGTATGCTGAAACACTGAACGAGCAAGGCAAAACCACCGACGCCTTATCCTATGTGAATCAGGTTCGTCAGCGGGCGAAACTACCCGTCTTGTCAGGACTTTCGCAGGCCGATACCCGATTGGCGTTGGAACGAGAGCGTCGGGTCGAATTCCTGTACGAAGGCCACCGCTGGTTCGACCTGGTTCGAACAGTCCGGGCCAAAACCGTACTGAATGCGCATTACGCCAGCCAGAAATTAGCCTTCAAACTGGACGATTTTGAACTGTTATTTCCGATTCCTCAATCGGAAATTGATCAAAATCCAGCCATGAAACAAAACCCAGGTTATTAGTCCGACCTCCATCCATACTCTCTATGCAATCACTTACCAAAAGGCTTAGCCATATTCTCCTGTTATGCGGAGTAAGCACTAGCTATATCGTTGCCCAACCCAAATCGACAACGGCACTACATGGTGTTGAATTTGCCTATCCACCTGGTATTATCAATGAGTTCAGTAAAGCCAATGGGCAGGATGGCTGGGCGAGAGAACCCATCCTGCGACGCATGCCCGACGGAACACTTTTATGCCTGCACATGACTGGTGGCCCCTGGGAACCTAATAACGCCAATTATACCGCCGTCTCTCGAAGTACCGATAATGGGGCTAGCTGGTCATCGCCCGAACTTCTGCTGAAGCACCCTAACCAGGCGGTTTATTCATCTGAACTGTTCATTTCTGGTGCGCAGGTCTACAACTGCCTGATCTCGTTCTATACTGATAGCTGGTACAGCCAGGCAAAATCCTTTACAAGCGCGAGTCAAAACGCCGGAAAAACCTGGACGGAGCCGATGAGCTTACCCGGTTCGTTGAGCAACTTTATGCTGAAACGAGGGTTTGTCCTGTCGAATGGCGACTGGTTTTTTCCGGTTGCCTGCCAGGAGAAAGCCGATGGTTTTACCGAAGTGTTTAACCGAACAACGTTTACGCAGGGGAAACACTGGCCCTTCTGTGTGTCTGGGTTGATCTGTAAACCAGGCTGGAAAGAGGCACAACTGTTCGGTTATCATAAACGTGCCGATCTGGGCATGCTTTGGGAGCCCAATGCGATTGAGGTATCGCCAGGGCACCTAGTCATGTTGATGCGTGCCTCAGGGACGAGCGTATTATACCGCACCGAAAGTCGGGATTATGGTCGAACCTGGACTGAGGTCGGCCCTAGCGATATTCCGAATGGGAATTCTAAAATCATGATGCTCAAAATCGGTAAGCAGGTTATTCTGGTTGGTAATCAATGTAAAGATCGTAGTGAGGTTGCGCTATGGGTTTCAGACGATGGGTGCAAGACCTGGAAGAAGAAAATCCGACTGGCCAAAATCATGGATATGGCTACGATGAGCAAAATCGAACATAATGCCCCCATGATTTGCTATCCAGATGGTTTTGCTGACGATCAACAGAAATTACTCTACCTCGCTCTGGAAGATGGTATTCGGCACTATCTGCTAAAAATCCCCTATGCCGATTTCCTATAATGACAACCCGACGTAGAAAAACCCGATGGTGGCACTGTTCTTTCTGGTGGCTCATACTGGTAGCAGGTGTTTCGTCGCATGCCTTAGCCCAAAAGCCTGCTGTCGGTACCGGAATGCGAATCGCGCCTGCCGATACGACCAAAATGCAGTTACCGGCTTTAGTACAATGGAAGCCGGGAGCGGCTTACACTCGTAGCACCCGATTGTGGCAAGGTTGTCCATCGATCGAAAAGACGGGCAAACGGCTTTGGAGCGCCTGGTTTTCGGGTGGCCCTAAAGAGCCAGCCAAAGGCAATTACGGTATTATAGCGTACAGTGACGACGATGGAAAAACCTGGGAAGATCCAGCCGTAGTAATTACCCATCCTGATACAGCGGTTCGGGTTATGGATACTCAACTCTGGAAAGACCCCCATGGAAAACTCTGGATTTTCTGGACGCAGAATGTGGGCACCGACAGTTTTGATGGATTATGGGGTACGTGGGCTATCCGGCTCGATCAACCGATAACTACGCAACCCACCTGGACCGCTCCCCGGCGTTTATGTGACGGGCTTATGCGCAATAAACCGATCGTACTGACAACAGGAGAATGGTTATTGCCCGCTTATAACTGGACCAACAAGCAAAGTGGTGTCTATGTGTCGACAGATCAGGGGAATCAATGGCAATTACGGGGCGGCCCCTACAATGAGTCGGCGTATTTCTATGAGCATATGCTCGTTGAATTGAACGATGGGAGGGTGTGGCTTTTGCAACGGAATATCAAAGAAAGCCATTCGTCGGATAGGGGGAAAAGCTGGAATCCCTTAACCCAGGTGTCGACACTTACTTCCGCCTTTTCCCGTCTGTATATTGGTCGGCTTAAATCGGGGCATCTGTTACTGGCTTACAATGACGATCCAGATCGGAAAAGTCGAAAAAATTTAACCGTGCGGCTTTCTCTGGACGATGGTCGAAGCTGGCCCCATGCATTGCTCATTGATGAGCGGCCAGACGTTTCGTACCCGGATGTGGTACAGGCCGATGATGGACTTGTTTATTTGGCCTATGACCGATCACGGACTGGAGAAAAAGAGATTCTGCTGGCTACGTTTACCGAAGCTGATATCCAAGCTGGCTCCTTCAGTTCGAAACGATCCCGACAAAAGAGCCTAATTAGTAAAGTCCCTTAATCGTACTGATCTCTCAATATGTATATCAAGAAAATCAGCTTCGTCTTAGCGGGGCTATGGCTGACGATTGCTTTGTGGAGCAGCTTATTGGCCAATAATGGCTTGGCCGGGCTTTGCCTAATTCTGTTTTTCCTTTGTCTGGGCATCAGTTTTCAGGGCTATGAGTCACTAAAAGGGTTTACCTACACGGTTATGGTACTGGGAGCCGTTGTGGCGGCTTTATACTACCCGCAGTATTTTAGAGAATGGAATGGCTTTCCGTTGGCTGCGCTTATTACGCCCCTTATTCAGTTGATCATGTTTGGCATGGGAACCTCTATGGGTATTGAGGATTTCCTCGGTGTGGTACGAATGCCGAAAGGCGTGTTATTAGGCGTCGTCAGTCATTTCATGATTATGCCCCTCCTGGGCTTCTTCCTGGCGAACCTGAGTGGCCTTGATCCTGAAATTGCCGCTGGTATTATTCTGATTGGCTGTTCACCCAATGGTATGGCTTCGAACGTCATTTCGTATCTGGCCAGAGCGAATCTGGCTCTATCCATCACTATTACGGCGATCTCTACCTTACTGGCTCCTTTCGTTACCCCTATGCTCATGAAAACACTGGCGGGCGCTTTTGTCGCTATCGATGCGGGGCATATGATGGTCATTATCCCCATTGCTGCTGGATTAATTTTCAATCGACTGTTCAGCCGCAAGGCCAAATGGGTCAATGCCGTTATGCCTTATGTATCCATGAGTGGCATTGCGGCTACCCTGGTTATCATCACGGCGGCTGGTCGTGACAACCTGCTAACCATTGGCCCGATCTTGCTTGGCCTAGTTTTGCTGCACAACCTGTCGGGCTATTTGCTGGGTTATTGGTCGGCTCGCCTATTCCGGATGAGTGAACGAGACTGTCGCACCATCGCCATAGAAGTAGGGATGCAAAATGGTGGACTGGCCTCGGGCATTGCCCGGGAGATGGGCAAAATCGCGACGGTCGGGTTAGCTCCCGCTCTATTTGGCCCTCTGATGAACATAACAGGATCAGTTCTGGCATCTTGGTGGCACCGTAAAACTCCCCGTTCTTAATATGTCAGATCGACAATCGATTTACTACTGGAAATGCGACCGGGCTTCGGCATTCTATGCCCTCCAGAAAAGCCAGTCAGCGTACGCTGGTACTGAACTTGAACTGCCATTATATAAGGTACTCAGTCGATTTTTGGGCGATGATACGTTTGTTTTTCGGCCTGCTGGTGGGCAAGGGAACCACCTGACCTATATCGTCAATCATCAACATACCGACTATTTTGTCCGTCTGGAGAATGGTCCTGAACGCGATGGTTATATGGCGGTGGAAGCCCGGATTCTGGACGAAGTTCGCGCTATTGGCGTGCCTACTCCTGCCGTTTTCTATGTCGATGCCAGCCGACAGCAACTTCCCTTTGCTATCCAGATTATGACGCACATAAGGTACTCCGACTTGAACAGCCTGAACAAGAAGGGGAGTCTGAATGTATGTCGAATTGCCAACGAAATTGGTCAGGCGGTGGCCCGTTGGCAAACCCTTACTCCGAACGGGTTTGGCCCTTTTCACGCATCTATTCTCCGAGAGGAAGGTAAATTGGTAGGGCTTCACGCTACCTACGCCGATTATTTTCTGCTGAATCTGACCAGGCATCTCTCATTTTTGAGCGATCATCATTTTCTGACGATTGACGAGGCCAAAGCATTATCAACAATTGTCGAGCAACACAAACACTATCTTGATCTTGACCTGGGGTGTCTGGTTCATAAGGATTTAGCCCTCTGGAATATCCTGGGGACTCCAACTACTATCGAAGCTTTCATCGACTGGGATGATTGTATCGTGGGTGATCCGACGGATGATCTATCCTTACTCGCCTGTTTTCACGATAGGGAGTTTCTAACGGCGGCCTTGGAAGGTTACGAGCAGATCAGACCTTTACCTAATGACTTCTGGCCTCGTTTTTGGCTTCATTTGTTGCGAAATATGATTGTGAAAGCAGTGATTCGGGTAGGAGCGGGCTACTTTGATCGAAGTGATGACTTTTTTCTGATTAGTGCCGGAACGACTGGACAATCACTAAAAACAATGACTAATGAACGACTCTGGCTGGCATATCGAGGATTACAAAATCAGGCAACCTTAGCGGACTTATAACTACGCCGACCTTATCGTTTTTCAAAACAAGTATGGACTATAAACTTGGCATGTGGCTATCTATTGGCTCACCTATTATTACTGAGTTAGCATCGTTGTGTGATTTCGATTGGCTACTGCTTGATCTGGAACATGGCTGCCTCTCTGATGGAGTTATATTAGCCAATTTGCAGGCGGTTCGACCCGCCAGTGCAACGGCTTTGATCATACGGATTGGTAGCCTGGATAAAGCTTTAATTAGCCGAGTGCTTGACTGGGGAGCTTCGGGAATTATGCTTCCGCATGTGTCTTCCGCAGAAGAGGCTACCGCCTGCGTTGCCGTGATGCGTTATCCTCCGCACGGAAATCGTGGCTACTCTAGTTCCGTACGGGCTTATCAATATGGACTGGAGCCGCCTGTTGACCTATCAGTTGTTGAGCCAGCCCGTTTATTCGTCCAGATCGAAGATCTGGAGGGAGTTATTCAATCTGAAGCGATTGCCCAGGTAGATGGCGTCGATATTCTTTTTGTGGGTCCAGCTGATTTAAAACTCGATCTGTCAACCCGTCCTTTGGCTATGGATTACTCAGAGGCCTTGCAACAGGTTAGCAATTCCGCTCGAAAGTGTCAAAAGCAAGCAGGTATTATGGTGCGCAACCCGAATGATATACCCGCATTAGTAGAGATGGGTTATTCGTGTTTTGCAATGGGGTCTGATCTGGCTATTCTTCGGGAAGGTTTTCAGTCGGTTACAAACCGTAAGCCACTAATTAAGTTTGACTGAAATTAAAACCTGCCTTTCTCAAAATAGCCTGAGTTTGTAAGACTTGAATTCGCACAATAAAGTGGCTGTTTTATGGTGCGTCCCCTTTTTAGATGTTCAAGTGGAAGGCTTGATCGCCATGAGGTTGTTAGGCAACCAGTACCTGCAAACTCCGCAGTATGGCAATCGTAAAATGCAGGTAGCCCTGTTTATCGACTTGGTTTAGTCAAGAGCAAGTTCCGAACAATAAAGATACGGTTGACAAAATAAGTAACGGATCAACTTTACTAGACCGAATTATACGTTGAACCTGTTTAACCTTTTAAAAATTGAGCCCCAATAGGTTCGTTTTTGTCCTGCTGACGAAGGAAGCATCTTCGGCAGTTTAGTAGTAGCTACCGAAGATGCTTCCTTCGTCAGCAGGACAAAAATGCCCTAATTTCTGGCCCGAGCAGAAAAGTTTATAAAAGTACCATAAAGTGAAAAAGGCTAACCAGTTTATATAGAGATTTTACTCTAAAACTGATTAGCCTTCATTCAAAAACAGAGCCTCCTACGGGATTCGAACCTGCGACCTACGCATTACGAATGCGTCGCTCTACCAGCTGAGCTAAGGAGGCTTTTGCGGGTGCAAATATAGTGGATTATAGTTTAAGAATGCAAGTATCCGGCTTATTTTTGGTAAATTTGCAGCCATGATTTCCATCACAAACCTCTCATATTACCTCGGTAGCCGGGCTCTTTATGAAAATGCCTCGCTGCATATTAAACCTGGACAGAAAATCGGCCTGATTGGTCTGAATGGTACGGGAAAATCGACGCTCCTACGAATTATCAATGGGGAGTACCAAGCCGATGGCGGTACAATCTCTAAAGCGGGTGACGTAACCATCGGGTTTCTGAATCAGGATCTGCTATCCTATCAGACCGATGATTCGATTCTGTCCGTAGCGATGCAGGCTTTTGAACGTCAAAATCAGCTACAAAAGCAAATTGACGACCTGCTCCATGAGATGGAGACCAATTACCGGGATGAACTGGTTGATAAACTGGGTAAAGTACAGGAAGAGTTTGATGCTCTGGATGGATATTCGGTACAGGCAAAGGCCGAAGAGATACTGGAAGGGCTTGGCTTCTCGACGGATGATCTTCAGAAGCCTCTACGGACATTCTCAGGCGGCTGGCGTATGCGCGTTATCCTGGCAAAATTGCTGTTGCAGAAGCCGTCGCTGCTTATGCTTGATGAGCCAACCAACCACCTTGACTTACCGTCGATCCAATGGGTGGAAAAGTACATTCAGACCTACGAAGGAGCCGTGATTGTGGTTTCGCACGACCGTGAGTTCCTGGATAATGTGATCGATGTAACGGTGGAAGTATCGGGTGCCAAACTTCATTATTATGCTGGTAATTACTCGTTCTATCTGGAAGAAAAAGCCTTACGCAACGAGATACAGAAGGGGGCCTACGAGAATCAGCAAGCTAAAATTCGTCAGACGGAACGCTTTATTGAGCGATTTAAGGCCAAGGCTACGAAAGCTAAGCAGGCCCAAAGCCGGGTGAAGCAACTAGCCCGGATGGAACTGGTTGATGCCGTGATCGATGAAACGGCGCGGGTGAATTTCAAGTTTCAGTTCTCAACCCAACCAGGTCGGCATATTCTGCATCTGGAAGATATAACGAAGCATTATGGGCCCAAACGGATTCTGACTCATGCCGATATTCGGCTCGAACGGGGCGATAAAGTGGCTCTGATCGGAGCAAACGGACGAGGTAAATCGACATTGCTACGGATTATTTCGGGGTCGGAACCACTTAGCGACGGACGTCGGCAGTTGGGGCATAATGTGTCCTTTAGTTTCTATGCCCAGCACCAGTTGGAATCACTGAATGTGGAAGATACACTGCTCGAAGAATTGAAACACGCTAATCCTACCAAAACAGAAGGCGAACTTCGGGGGGTACTGGGTTGCTTTCTGTTCTCGAATGAGGAGGTATTCAAAAAAATCAAAGTGCTGTCGGGGGGCGAAAAGTCGCGCGTAGCGTTGGCAAAAGTGCTTTTGTCGCAGGCTAACTTTCTGCTGCTTGACGAGCCGACCAACCACCTCGATATGCAGTCGGTGAATATTCTGATTCAGGCGCTGGAGCAGTACGAGGGTACGTACGTAGTGGTATCGCACGACCGTTATTTTGTGTCACAGATTGCCAACAAGATCTGGTATATCGAAGACGAGCAGATCAAGGAGTATCCAGGCACCTACGATGAATACGAATGGTGGATGGAAGAGAAAAAGCAGGGCACAGGAGGCAAGGGGCAAGGAGCACAGGAACCTAAAGCTGTCGTAGCTCCCGCACCTCGCACCTCACTCCCGGCATCGGATGATGAGCGGAAAGAATGGCAGCGGACGTTGAAAAAACTGAACCAGCAGGCCGAAGAGTCCGAAGCCAAAATAGGGCAACTGGAAGACCGCAAAAAGCGGCTCGAAAACGAACTGGCTGATCCGGCTACGTATGGCGATGATAAACTCATGCAGGCTAAAAACGACGAATACCGCCGGGTAGTGGCTCAGATTAGCCAACTACAGGATGAGTGGGAAACGGCTATGCTTGAGGCCGAAGTGTGGGAGAAAAAATTAGCCTAGACTGGTTTAATGATTGAATGATAGAATTGTTGAATGATTGAATGGCTTACTGGTAGGCTTTTAGTCAGTCATTCAACAATTCTATCATTCAATTATTGTTAATATATTACAAATAAAATATAATTGTATTTTATTTGTAATAATATGAGTGATTTTAAAAAAGGGCGAGGGGCTCAGTTTAATACGGCGAATTCGTTTGCCAGGCATCAGTATGAGCCCCTGGAAGGTGACGAATCGCTGGATGAAGATTTTCCTGAACCGGCGGTAAAAACGCAGTTCTTTGAGGAAACACCTAAGCAGATTATTAGCCGCCCTACCAGTCCTGATATTGGCTTTATGGCCTCTATCAATCCTTATCAGGGGTGTGAACATGGTTGTATATACTGTTACGCTCGCCCAACGCATGAGTACTGGGGCTTTTCGGCTGGTCTTGATTTCGAGAGTAAAATCATGGTCAAGAAAAATGCACCAGCTCTGCTTGAGAAACAATTTCAGGCGCGTACATACAAACCCGTTGTCATTCACTTTTCTGGAAATACTGATTGCTACCAACCCGCTGAGCGAACCTATCAGCTTACCCGCCAGATGCTGGCAATTTGTCTGCGCTACCGAAACCCGGTTACGATTATCACAAAAAATGCGCTGATTTTACGGGATCTGGATATTTTGAAGCCTTTGGCTGAATTAAATCTGGTTAATGTTGCCATTTCCATTACGACGCTAAACGAAAATCTGCGGCTCCTGATGGAACCCCGAACCGTTACGGCGGCTCAACGGCTAAAAACGATGGGCGCCTTGCATCGGGCAGGAGTGCCCGTTGGGATTATGACAGCGCCAATCATTCCTAGCCTCAATGACCATGAAATCCCAAAACTGATTGAACAGGCGGCCGAGCAGGGAGCTTGCTGGTCGGCTTATACGATTGTGCGCTTAAATGGCGCTCTGGGCCCCCTGTTTACCGATTGGCTAAACCAGACATTCCCCGACCGGGCCGAGCGTGTACTCCATCAGATTGCCGATTGCCATGGCGGTCAACTGGCCGATTCACGGTTCAAAACCCGTATGTCGGGCGAAGGGCAGTATGCGCATCAGATTGCTCAACTGCACCGGATCGCCTGTCAGAAATACCTGAGCAATCGCCAAATGCCATCGTTGACAACGGCTCTGTTTCGGCCTGCCGGTCAGATCGGGCTGTTTGAGTAACGCGGGCAGAGGGGTGCATTACCGATCATACCGAAACCCTGTTTTAGGGCTGTCTGATGATTCGGCCTGCTCCAGGGTTAGTTTATGATCGAAAGATTGTGTTACGGTTTTGTGAATGCCTTTACAGATGGTGTCGAGAGGTAGGTCGTTTTCGTCGATACCGAATGGGTTTTCAATTTCCTCCGCAATAACTTCCAGGCTGGCCAGCACATAAAACACGAATACGACCAGCGGGATAACCAGATAATGCAGGTTCGATACATACCCAAGCGGTAATGTAAGGCAGTACGTAAAAATGAATTTCTTGATAAACGAGCTGTAGGAGAAGGGGATAGGTGTGTTTTTGATTCGCTCGCAAGCTCCGCAAATATCCATTAAGGACTGAATTTCCGGATTAAGTATAAGTAAATGTTCGGCCAGCAGGACTTGCCGACGTTGTAGATCGACGACCTTTCCAAAAATAGCCAGTGCAATTTGCTGGGGAACGTGTTCGTTCATATGCAGTTGTTGGGCTGCAAAAACAGTGGTGTTCGTAAATTCGGGCCCAATCGGTCGGCTGCGAAGGTGATTTTTAAGGGCAAAGGCGAAGTTGGGAATCATGGCCCGGAAAAACGCCCGGCTTTCGGCCTCCGAACTACCCAGCAATTGGTCGAGCTTCAGGGCCATGTTGCGGCTGTTATTGACCAGGCTACCCCATAATTTCCGACCTTCCCACCAGCGGTCGTATGCCGTATTGGTCCGAAAAACCAGCAACATCGAAATCACAAAGCTCAGCAAGGTGTGCATGAGCGAAAAGTTTTTCAGGTGAGGGTTTTCGCTGAGATCGAATAATTCGAGCAGATGAACGATAATAAATGAGTAAAGACCTATGCCGATCAGGGCAGGGGTTAGTTGCCGAACCGTATCGGCCCGATTAAACGCAAGGATAAACCGAATCCACTCTTTCGGGTTATAATTGACCATAACGATGCTGCGTTGAGTAGGCTTGTAATGATTAAAAAGAATGATGACTAAGTTGGAATGAATAATGCAGGATGGATAGTATCCGTTTCGCTTTATTCAGTATTAATAACCGTTGTATGACCCTAAAAGTAACGCTCATGCGTGTTTGTATCCCGTTTTTGGCCTTTTTATTTTGGTGGATACCCCTTCTGTCGGTTGCTCAGCAGCTCCAGACGATTGACCATATTTACGATTCGCGGGTGCAAACAGTACTGTTGTTTCCACAGGTAAGTGCCAATCTGAACGACCCTGCCCTGACGTTGAATCCGCCTGTGATTTCGCTGGATGAGGAAGTTCCGCTTCAATTGGAATTTGACGATCTGACGGGGAACTATCGTTCGTTTCGGGCTCGACTGGTGCATTGCAATGCCGACTGGCAGCGGTCTATTCTAAACGACATTGAATTTACGTACGAGTATAACGATAACCCAATTACCGAGTATCAGATTTCGGTCAATACCAAGATTCCGTACTTCCATTATCGGTTTACACTGCCTAAAGTGAAGCTGCCGGGCAATTATGTACTGGTTGTGTATGATGAGCGAAACCGAAGTAATATTATTCTGACTCGTCGGTTCATCACCTACCAGAATCGGCTTAATGTAGCCGCGTCGGCGCGTTTTTCAAGTGATCCAGGCCGACAGTTTGCCGATCAGCAGATCGACTTTACGATCAATTACCGAGGCTATCAGGTCATTTCGCCCCAGGACGATTTTAAGGTGGTGATTCGGCAGAATTATCGCGACGACCGGACGCTTCGTGGCTTACGGCCAACCAATGTGCAAGCCTTCGACCAAGTGCTTGAATACCGCTTGATCGACCTCAGTAATACGATGCCTGGCGGTAATGAGTTTCGTTTTTTCGATACCCGAACGGTCTTATCCCGCGCCAACTACATCGACCGTATCGACCGCAATGCCGACCGAAATATTGCTTATGTACAGGTCGATCAGCCGCGTAGTCGTGGAGCGTATATTCAGAGCGACGATTTTAACGGCATGTTTGTCATTGACCACCGGGAAACCGGCAACGGCGCTACCAATGCAGATTACATCGAAACGATTTTTACCCTTAAAACCCCTGAAGTTCCTGGTGTCGATGTGTTCGTAAACGGGGCATTCAATTTCTGGCAGCTGATCGACCGAAATCGGATGGAGTACGATGCGCTCCTGGGTGCTTATCGGGCGTCGATCTTGTTGAAGCAGGGCGTTTACAATTACGATTATATCGTTAAAACTACCGGGGCAAACCCACGCGTGGATGAGAATTTTGTAGAAGGAAATTATTCGTCAACCGAAAACGATTACGAGATTCTGGTTTACCATCGCCCGCCAGCCTCCCGTGCCGATCAACTGGTGGCTTATCAGCGGTTGGGGATCAATAAACGTAAGTAAAGTAAGGCGGGTTTCCACCCGCCTTACTTTACTTACGCCCCATGCAGGAATTCCATAATGTCGCCGTCCTGCACAATATATTCTTTCCCTTCAACGGCCAGTTTGCCAGCTTCGCGAACGCCTGATTCAGTTTTAAATTGCTGAAAATCGGGTAGTTTCATGACCTGCGCCCGGATGAATTTTTTCTCAAAATCGGAGTGGATTACGCCCGCTGCCTGAGGAGCTTTCCAGCCGCGGTGGATGGTCCAGGCCCGAACTTCTTTTACACCCGCCGTGAAGTAGGTGATCAGGCCCAGCAGCTTATACGATGCTTTGATCAGCTTGCTCAATCCCGATTCGGTCAGGCCGTATTCGCCCAGAAACATCTCACGTTCTTCGGGGTCTTCCATTTCGGCAATTTGCGACTCGATACCTGCACTAATAATAACCACATCGGCACCTTCGTCTTTCACAGCCTCGCGAAGGGCGTCTGAGTAAGCATTTCCGTTCGGCAATGAACCCTCATCAACGTTTGCCACGTAGATTACCGGCTTGACAGTCAGCAGTGCAATATCGCCAATGGCCGCTTCGCGTTCTTCGGGCGAAAGGGCCACCGTCCGGGCACTTTTGCCAGCTTCCAGCGCAGTTTTATAGTGCTTCAGAATTTCCAGCTCGGCTTTGGCTTTGGCATCTCCCACTTGAGCGGCTTTCGAAATGCGCTGAATTTTTTTGTCAACGGATTCTAAATCCTTCAGTTGCAATTCAGCGTCGATGATTTCCTTGTCAGCGATTGGATTGACCTTGCCTTCGACGTGTACGATGTTGTCGTCCTCAAAGCACCGAATCACATGCACAATGGCGTCGACTTCACGGATATTTGCCAGGAACTTATTGCCTAAACCAGCGCCCTGGCTTGCTCCCTTTACGAGCCCGGCAATATCAACAAACTCGATGATGGTTGGCACCACTTTCTGTGGTTTTACCAGCCCTTCGAGTATATCCAGTCGTTCGTCGGGAACGGTTACCACACCGACGTTTGGTTCTATTGTACAGAACGGATAGTTGGCGGCTTCGGCCTTTCCGCTCGAAATCGCATTAAACAGCGTCGATTTACCCACATTGGGTAAACCCACGATTCCACATTGTAAACCCATAGTTCAAATGTGAAAGAGCGAAAGAGCGAAAGAGTGAAACCTATTGTTTGGATTTTCATTCTTTCACTCTTTCACTCTTTCACTCTTTAGTTTCTTGCAAAAATACACTCGTAATGGCGGACCGCAAAAAAAGCCTTCGGCGGAGTGCCGATGGCTAAGGGTGAGTTGGGCAGCAGGCCGCAGATTGTTGAGATGTAAAGTTTACGTCATACAGTAATGTGTAATGCAACAGTAGCAACGGTGGATTGTTGGAAATCGCTGGTTTACTCCCACTTCAGTTCACTGGCAAAGTCGTCCTGCTCGTCACGTTCGCGTTGGATGAATTGCGTAAAGTCTACGTCAGGCATTAGTTCGGTTTTCACATGCTCGACAGTTTCCTGCAACGCTTCAACAAACTTGTCGAAGTCTTCTTTGTAGAGAAACATTTTGTGCTTCTCATAGATAAAGCCTTCGCCCTGCGGATGTCGGCGACTTTCGGTAATGGTTAAATAATAATCGTTGGTTCGGGTCGATTTAACATCGAAAAAGTAGGTTCGTTTTCCCGCCCGAACACGCCTGGAATAGATCTTCTCGCGGTCTCTGTCGTCCACAATTAAATAGGTTTAGTGAGTTCACAACCACTAAAGTACGGTCATAAACCAAAGAACAAAAACAAAGCCAACAAATATATTTTGGGGTAGAATTGCCACAAAATGAAACGGAGGTTGTGGAGGCCATTCCACAGTTTTTTCGCTAAACGCTTGGTTATTAAGTCCCTGTGAGCTATCTTTGTTATACAGGAATTGCACTTTTTGGGGACGGGCGGTGTGTGAGATGCTTATCTGCATATACCCCGTTTATTTTTTTCACGTAACCAATAGCTGTATGAGTTTGATCATGTCCATTATGTTGTTTTTTAGCAACATAAAACCGGCGGAGGCCCTTCCAGGCCTCATACAGAAAGGCAAAGCGTCTTTTTATTCCAAGAAGTTTAATGGTCGGAAGACCTATTACGGTGAGCGCGTTAGCTCCGAAGCCCTCGAAGGCGCTCATCTCCACCTACCACTCAATACCCTGGTTGAAGTTACAAACCTTGACAACAACCGTTCGGTAATTGTACGAATCAATGATCGAGGCCCCTTTTCCAAAGGGCGAGTCATCGATCTTACCCATGCGGCAGCGCGTGCACTGGGTATGGTTTCGAAAGGAATCGCTAATGTGTCGCTTCGGGTTGTAGGAAAAGGTCGGGCTATTGCGCTGGCACCTACAGCATTTGATACCCCTATCGATTATCAGTTTATGCTGGAACCTGTACTCTAACCTACCTGGTAGCTGTACCAACCGAACCGTTTGAATTTCCCTGTGCAATTCCTGTGGGAGATGTCAAACGGTTCGGTTTTTGCGTTATGTTTAAAGAGCAAATCTAAAGAGTGAAAGAGTGGAAACCTACCGGATGGTTTTTGCTGACGCGTCGGCCCTTCGCTCTTTCGCTCATTCACTCTTTCGCTCTTTAATACATGAAGCAACCCCTTAATCTTAGTCAGGTCCGTTCGTTTGGTAACGTTGAATTTCTGGCCCGTCAGTTGGTCGAAGGATTTATTACTGGGCTGCATAAATCGCCGTTTCATGGTTTTTCGGTGGAGTTTGCCGAACACCGTCTCTACAATACGGGTGAAACAACGCGCCATATCGACTGGAAGGTCTTTGGCAAGACTGAAAAGTTGTTTGTGAAACGGTATGAAGAAGAAACAAACTTACGCTGTCATCTGCTGGTCGATACATCGTCGTCGATGTATTACCCCGATGCCAATTATGGGAAGATAACGTTTAGCGTAATGGCGGCTGCCTGCCTGGCGTATATGCTACAACGTCAGAAGGATGCGGTAAGCCTAACCACCTTTGCCGATCAGATTGACCTGCAAACGCCCACCAAGTCGACTCCCTCACATGTTCACAAACTGTTTACGCAACTGGATCTGTTGATGCAGCAGCCTAAACCGTTGCGTCGAACGTCGGCAGCCGATGTGATTCATCAGGTAGCCGAAAAAATTAACAAGCGTTCACTGGTCGTAATTTTTAGTGATATGTTCGAGAGTACCGAAAAGTCGGATGCACTGTTTTCGGCCCTTCAGCACCTGCGCCATAACCTGCATGAGGTGTTGTTGTTTCACGTTACCGACAAGAAAACAGAAGAAGACTTTGCGTTCGACGAACGGCCTTATGAGTTTATAGACCTCGAAACGGGAGAGAAAGTAAAACTTCAGCCTGGGCAAGTACGCGAAACCTATCAGCAGGCCGTTAAATCGTATTTTCAGGAATTAAAGATGCGGTGTGGCCAATATAAAATCGACTTCATTGAAGCCGATATCGCCCAGGGCTTCGATCAGATTCTGACAGCGTATCTGGTGAAACGGACGAAGATGAAGTAAGAAGTATGAGAAGTGAGGAGTGCGTATTAGGAGTTTCTAATGTATTCATATATTCTTGCGTCAGCAACTCCTAATACGCAATCCTCGCTACTAATACTATTTCTTCACACTCGCCTTCGCATTAGCGGGTGCTGCTACAGGGCTTTTAGCTGCCTGAGCGGCCTGCTGGCGTTTGTGGAACTGAATAAAATCTTCCATTTGCTCGACAGGAAGTTTACGGGCAATAATTTTCTTGTTTTTGTCGAGTATGTAAATCGTTGGCGTTGTCCAAACGTCGTATTGATGGCGATAATCCGTTCGGTAAGTAAAATCATAGCCATTGATGGCATTGCCGAGTTTGAACTCCTTGATGAACTTCTTCCAGTCTTCAGGACTTTGGTCAATGGCAATGGCCACTACGTCGACACCTTTCCCTTTGTAGGTATCGGCCAGTTTCTGAACCTTGGGCGCACTTTCGCGACAGTGGCCGCAGGTGGGCGAATAGAAGAACACTACGGTGTAATCAGATTTCAGGGTCGAGAAGTTAATAGGCCGCCGAAGGGTATCACTCATGACGGGTGGAACAAGCGTTTTACCAACGAGGTTTGGCTTCAATGTGGCTACTCGTTCGCCTATCGACTTCAGCGTCGATGAATCCGAAACGGTCATAACCCCGGTGGCATAGTATTTCTCGAACATGTGCACAAAAAGGCCATCTGTACCCATCACTTTAGGCTGTTCGTATTCTTTAGTGATATAGTAGATGGTGTAGTATTTTACTTCGGTGTTTTTTCCAGTGATTGCCTTATTGACCAGGAAGTCAGCTTCTTTAATGAGCGAATCGGGCACCTGAACGGTTAACTCTTTGATGTACCGCTCGATTTTTTGTTGCAGAAACGGCGTTCTGACAAAGCGTTCATCCGAAAAATCGAAATTGTCCCAGAAATGGCGTTTGAAATAATTAAATACCCAGGTTGAATCGGGCCGACCGTTGGCTGCCTTCGGGGCCGTAGGTACGTCGGGTTCAGCAGTTGCATTAAATAATTTAACGGCAAACGTACCCGTGTTATCTTTTAAAAACTGCGTTCGGTAATCGGCTGCCTGTTTTTGAAGATCGACCATTTGCTTGTTGAGCAGCGCTACTGAAACCGCATCGTTCTTTATTTTTTTCTGAAGGTTCAGTACCTGCGCTTCCTCGGAGAGCTGCCCCATTTTCTGCTGGTAGCCATAAAAGAGTTCATTTTCTTTCGAGCCCGCTATCTTCATGTTTTTCGCAACACCAGCCGTGTCGGTGTCGAACGAAAACTCCTGGTCGGCAGTAATCAAAAACTGGATGTATGGATTTTTTGTCGGAATCACCACCATATATAAACCCTGAGGCAGACTCTTTTTGCCTTCAAAGGTCATATTCCCGGCAGCGTCGACGCGGGCTGTATCTTTTGGAATGTACTGCGTAGCTCCGAAATAGTGGGCCAGAATGCAGGTCGTATCTTTTAATCCTTTGATATGCCCCGTAATTTTAAAGCCGTCGGTAGGCGTATCGGTGGTTGACTGAGCCCATGCCGCCGGAAGCAGAAATAGGGCAAGCAGCGCGGTCAGGAGAGGGTTTTTCATAAAAATGGGTGCGTATCTTCGCAAATGAATAAAGACAAATTTACGGCAAGAATTCGGTATGCCATTGATGGTTTCAGTGTAGGACTGGCTGTTGAGTTACCATAAACCGAAGACTTTCAACCGACTTCAACCTATACAAAACGCTTGCCATACCTTTCGTAGTCTATGTTTTATTTCTTTTCTAAAACCATATCTTTTGTATTAACCCCTGCCGGTTGGCTCGTATTGGCCTTAATATGGGCGTTTTTTACAAAAAAATCGCAGCTCCGCCGTCGATTGGTAGGTGTAGCTTTGGGAATATTCTGGATATTTGGAAACCCCTTTCTGACGAACGAACTGGCGTTATGGTGGGAATATCCGATTCAAAAAGTGCCAACTGCCTCTACGGATTCGACAACGCGGGTGGCCGTTGTACTGACTGGTGGAATGACAAATGGTCGGAAAGAGATTCCAGATGCCAAGACTGATTCTGCGCATACAATTCAATTCCTGCTCTGGCGGGAAGCCGACCGGGCAGCACAGGCTTTATTTTTGTATAAAGTAGGGGCTGTACAGAAGATTCTGATTAGTGGAGGAGTTGCGGCTATACCTTTTCGATCCACCAGCGTAAACGACGAAGGTCAAATGACGGCTCGGTTTCTGACCATTGGCGGTGTTCGGCCCGACGATATTATACTGGAAACAAAATCCCGTAATACCCACGAAAATGCGGTTTTTACGGCTCAACTGCTCCGCCAGCGTTTTCAGCAGAATCAGTGTGTATTAATTACATCGGCCTGGCATATGCGTCGGGCTGTGGCCTGTTTTCAGAAGGAGGGTGTGCTAGTTACACCGTTCCCTGCCTGTTTTCTGAGCAATAAACGATCGTTTGCGCCGGGCGACTGGCTGTTGCCACACGAAGAAGAGTTCTTCAATGCCTATTACCTAACCCGTGAATTGGTAGGTTATGTGGCCTATTGGGTAGCGGGCTACATTTGATAATTGAGGCAATCCTAAAGCTAAGATGCAGTTCAAGATTGGAGCCAGCCGAAGCGTAATTGTGAAGGGAAGATGCTATCATGTGTAGCTCCAAAAAAACAAATTGCCGGAGAAGCGGTTATTTGTGACAGTATTTAACATAGTTGGAGCAAGGCTCCTTTACCATCACACAAAAAACGTTATGAAAACGAAAATGCTTTTATCGATTGCCCTTTGTGCAGCCTTAACAACGGGGGCATTGGCTCAGGACGACCCAGCGGCTACGCGTGCAGCTCGTAAAGAAAAAACCAGAGAAGATGTAAAACGCGTTGGTGATAAAGTCGAAAATGGGGTTGCCGATGGAGCGCACGCTGTTGGTACGGCTGGCCGAGCCACTGGGAAAGCTGTTGCCAAAGGGGCGAAAGCAACTGGTCGTGCGGTTACCAAGGCGACTAAAGCAACCGGACGGGCTATTAGCGGAGAAGCGAAAAAAATAGATAACTAGGCCTTCAATCGTTGCTGGTTCAAGTCATTGAGAATAGACTCAATTGAAAACCAGGGCCTTATAAAAGGCTGATTAAAGCTATTTTCAGGGTAAGGATTGCCTGGTTGAAGGGATATTTACAGCCCTTCAACCAGGCATCTATCAAGGCTGGTTAAACACTTAAAATCTTCACCATTCTCAACAAGTCTTCATTGATAGGCTTAGGCAGACGGATGGTATCACGGAAAGGTGTATAAACCAACTCGTTATTGACAATTCCAGCCATGACGTTTTTCTCGCCATTCATAAGTCCTTCCAAAGCCCCCAGGCCTAAACGGCTGGCCAGAATACGGTCGTAGGCTGTTGGAATCCCCCCGCGCTGAATATGGCCTAATGTGGTTACGCGCATGTCGATGTCAGAAGCGACCTGCTGACGGATTTTTTCGGCAATCTCGGTCGCATTACCAGCTTCTTCGCCTTCAGCAATGACAACGATGGACGACGATTTCTGGCGACTCCAACCCGATTTTAGGGCTTCAACCACCTCCGAAATTGGCGTCAGCACTTCGGGCACCATCACCATTTCGGCTCCACCAGCAATACCCGACTGAATAGCTATATACCCAGAGTCGCGGCCCATTACTTCGATGAGGAAAATCCGGTCGTGTGAATCGGCTGTATCCCGAATTTTGTCGATAGCTTCCAGGGCGGTGTTTACGGCCGTATCGAAACCAATTGTGTAGTCGGTACCGTAAAGGTCATTATCGATGGTTCCGGGTGCGCCAACGGTTGGAATGCCATATTCATCGAAGAAAAGAGTTGCGCCTGTGAACGTACCGTTACCGCCAATGGCGACTAAGCCCTCAATACCAAACTTTTTAATCTGGTCGTAAGCCTTGGCACGGCCTTCGGGCGTCATAAATTCTTTACTGCGGGCTGATTTCAGAATGGTACCACCGCGTTGCACGATGTTACTCACCGAATGAGATGTCATCTGAAAGATATCGCCATTTATCATACCGCTGTACCCTCGGCGGATACCGAATACTTCGATTCCGTGATAGACCGCCCCCCGGACCACGGCCCGGATGCAGGCGTTCATACCCGGCGCATCGCCACCCGAGGTAAAAACAGCTATTCGTTTCATAGGTTAGAACAATTTTTTAACGGAATTTCACAAAAAGGTTGGTAGGGTACTGAAATAAACCCCGCAAATTTATCCGCATTTCGCAATCTAAAGGCATTAAACTGGTAATAATCCCATTGTTTCCAGCTAAATTTTACAAAATAGTTAAATACGTTTTTTGCCAGAGAAAGCATTTCAGATCAGCTAGGTTACTCAATTTTCACGATAGATTTTGTCTGCAATTCACTTAAATACAGTTAGTCATTGCTGTTGAAAGTGTCGGGCACGTATAAAAATCTGAATATGGTTACATATCGTTTTTAGCCAGCCAAAATGAGTGACTAGCACCCGGAATCGGTCAATTAGTGAGCGCCGATGCTGCTGAACCGATAGGCCACCCATTAGATACTTACAAAGAACAAAAGGAAGAAACTCAATTTTTTGGGCCGCCTTCAGGCAACGAATTTCCCAATCCAGATCGGCGCTTAGATTATCAACCGGATAATCAGGCGCAATGGCTCGTCGGGCCACAAAAGCCTGATGGCAAATTTTCATGCCCATCTGCATATCCTGCCAGGTTATGTGCTGCGGGAGTGTATGCGGAGTTACCTGACTTCGTAAGCCAATAGCCGTTCCAGAACTACGACCGCCATCGTCCTGAACAAAAAGCGCATCGCTATAATACACATCCGCTTGGGTCGCCTTGATTCGGCTTAACAGATTCGGCAGCGTTTGGGAATCGTACAGTTCATCGCCCGCATTCATAAACCAAACGTATTCGCCTTTTGCCCGATGAAGCCCTTTGTTCATAGCGTCGTAAAGGCCTTGATCAGGTTCCGAAATCCATTGGGTGATACCCTGCTCGTAGCGCTCAATAATAGTCCGTGTTCCATCTGTTGAGGCACCATCAATTACAAGGTATTCAAAATCGGTCGCCTGTTGAGCTAGCACGCTCTGTATCGTGCGCTCCAGAAACCGCTCGGCATTGTAGGTAATGGTGATGATGGAAACGGATGGCATAGTTTGAAAGAGCGAAAGAGCGAAAGAGTGAAAGAGTGAAATGCTGCCGGATGGCATTTCGCTCTTTCACTCTTTCGCTCTTTCACTCATTAACGTCTGATATAATTCTATATGTTGCTTCGCTACAACGTCTTCGGAGAAACGATTTTCGGCGGATTGGCGTGCGTTCTGACGAAGGACTTCGGGCGAACTATGTTCCAGTACAAAAGCTAGCCCATCGGCAAGTTGCTGGGCTGAACCGACGTCGGCCAGATAGCCATTGTGGTGATGATCAATCATTTCGGGAATGCCACCCGTTCGGAACCCCACGACGGGTGTTCCACAGGCCATGGCTTCGATAACCGTATTGGGTAGATTATCTTCCAATGAAGGGACAACCATCGCATCGGCCGCATTGTAGGCTGCTACAATGTCTTCTGCTGAAGTCAACACGCCCAGATGCCGAATTGGGTAGGGGAGTTCATCAAACAAGTACGAACGTCCTTTTCCAAATATCAGAATTTCGGGGGTTACATCGGGGTGTTGCTGATGAAGCAGTGTTAACGCTTCGGCAAAATACCTGAATCCCTTTCGCACATCGGTCACATTAGCACTGCCAAATAGCAACCGTGGCTGATCTGTAGTTGGTAATTCGAGATGAGCGTTGGCTTCGGCTCGATCAATAGGCTTAAAAATGGTTTGGTCGATGGCGTATGGAATCACCGAAAATGGAAATTCATGCAGGAGCGCACTCCGTTGCGCTTCAGTAGTCAGCCAATGACTGGGTGGGGTAAAATGGATACGAGCCTTACCAAAGATGGTTTTCTTTTGGCTAAATACCCGGTGTGATAAATCGTTTTCGGATGGCTTTTTCAGGTACGGACACCGATGGCAATAATTTAGAAAATGCTCACAGCCGCGCGAGTAATGACATCCGCCCGTAAATGCCCACTGATCATGCATCGTCCAGACAATCGGTTTGCCCAGATTGAAAAGCGATTGAAGGCCATTGAGCGATAGAAAACCAAAATTAATCCAGTGCAGGTGCAGTACATCGGCCTGTTGAATGGCCGGATGAAAATCCAGTGCAGCTCCAAATTTGGCGGGCGAAAATTGAAACCGAACGGAGCGGTCACGTTCGTGAGGTAGAAAATATAGTCGTTCGGCTGCAAATCGCCCGAATGCCGTTTGTTCCGCCAGAAAGTTGTTGGCCAGATAGAGTACACCTGATTCGGGCCGATGCGTTTCAAGCCGATTGGCAGTACCAACCAGCATAGTACTTTCGACTGGTACATTGCCCCAGCTCTGTTTTTGCAAGGCCCGATGAAGTCGTGTGGCGGCTACGGCCGCTCCTCCAAACAGATGATACGTGCTCAGGTGCGTAACTCTCACCGTCCCAGAAGTTTATCGAACTTTTTTACTACTTCAGGCCAGAAGCCTAATCCGACTATCCGTCCCCATATCCGCCGACGGGAGTAGGCTTCCATCTCACCGAAAATTGGGTCTTTGAAACGGCTTTTTGCTTTCTGAGTGAGAATTAAGGCAAATCCGTGTTGTTTGAGGATGGTCGCAAATACCCAACCCAGGAGCAGATTTCGTTGCGTTAACGTGGCTTCATCGGCAAAACGATTCAGGTAGGTCATTTCGCCCCATACTGCACTGTTTTTCAATGAAAAGAGAACGAATTTTTTCACTAGTGGCTGGCTCGTAAAACTGTCGAGTAGGGCAGGGGTGATGCGTGGGGAACCTTTCGGCAGTAATTCGGCCAGCCAGTGGCTACCCATTTCTTCCATGTACTGCAAAACGGTGTAGAGCTTGTCTTCGCCTTCATAAATGGATGCAATACCGGGTTCGAATTCGGCCGTCAGTACCCGACGAGCCCGGTCGTCGCCCAGGTTACGAAACAGCCGTAAGTCGGTTCCCTGCGAGTCGGTTTTGAACCAGTCGACCTGGCCAATAGTCAGGCTATCCAGGGTAGAGCGAAGGCTGCGCGTTTTCAACTGAACAACTTTGGTTGGTTCAAACTTTGGGGCAAACGCGTATTCCTCAATCCAGTCGGGCCGGGGTTTTAATAAGCTGGAACAGTGTGGCGAAACCGTGAGGTGGAAGTTGGCGGTTTCCGTATCGGTTTCCGTAACAATGTGGTTAAATGTATACAGTTTCCGAAAATGGCTGGATTCGCTTTCGACATAGCCAAAATCCCGGTCGTCGGCATCGAAGGCAATGCAGATAGCGTATTTGGCAAAAGATTTCCAGCGTGTATGTAGCTGCCCCGATGCACCAATATCCACCAGCACAGGCGGTTCAGTCTGGAACTCAGGGCGGGAAAGAATTTTGTCGATCATCTAAGTAATGGTCATTGATTGTCATCAGTAGTCATAGATTGTCATTTGTTGCTTACAAATACTGACTACCGACGACCATTAAATGACATCAATAACTAGTTTCTGTACGCAAAGATATTCAATTGTAAGTCCATGCTGTCGTTGCCTTTGTAGCGATGGTTGACCAACGGGGCCGGGCGATATTGGCTGGTGTTGATGTAATACCGGAAACCGCTATTTTCCAGAACTTTCATCACGTCGGCCAGGGTTTGTGGATGGTCAAGGTAAGCATGGAATTCAACGAACAGATTCTGGACGTGAGCCAGCGCATCATGGCAGTCGGTCAGTACGGCAGTTTCGGCTCCTTCGATGTCCATTTTGAGCATATCGATTCGGGTTTCACGCAGCAAGTAATCTCGTAATCGAACGGAGGGAACAAGCTTACGGTCTGTCTGCGAAAAAATAGAAGCCGAGTCGGCCTGATCGCTACCAAACCAGATGCCCTCTTCATTGGTCCAGACAGCCTTCGTAATGATTTCCACGCCCGAAATCTGGTTCCGGCTTAGGTTGTCTTGCAGGGTAGCGCTGATCTGCTCGTCGGCTTCAAACGCGACGATGCGGGCTGTCGGGTAATGCTCGCGGAAATAGGCAACGCTGGTGCCGATGTTGGTGCCACAATCGAAAATGACCGGATTGGGTGTTGACGGGGTAAATCGGTAAAATTCATCGACGAAAATCTCCCGATACTGCCAGACGAACGACAGCGCATCGGGGACACGAAAATGGTATTGACCGAACGTTACATCGCCGGATTGATTACGCGGTCGGTCGCCATATTGAATAGCCAGCCACAGTAACCGACGACCTTCTGCCGAGCGCAGGAGCCGGGCCGTTTCGGTGAATAAGAATTTAAAAAACCACATAAGCTATCTGGTTGCACAGAGGTTCTTTGAGGAATGGATGAAGCACAGCGTTTTCTTTGTGTATCTCCTTTTCTCGATGAATCTCCGTGTTATAACATTTACTTAGGTATAAATCGCTTTAGCAATCCGGTTACTGTTTCGTTGATATCCGTCGATAACTTCAACCCAATAACGAATCCACCAAACAGACTAGTAATCAGCGTAGAACGCCAGGCTACGTCGAGAATGACTTTCCATTTGGGAGCATCGGCAGTCGGGTAGGGGATTTGTAACGATACCCACCAAACAACCAACGCCAGGATAATAACGACCAAATTTCGCCAGGTAAAAGGCTGTAATTTAAAGGCGATGCCGACAAACAGCGTCCGAACAAAATTATACAGAAACGTAGCCAGCGCAGCCCCAATAGCCGCTCCATTGATGCCAAAACGAGGTATTAAATAGATATTCGCGCCAATGGTAATAAAAATGAGTACAACAAAAAAAGCCGAGTCGTAGGCGTAAAAGCGCGAGGTATTCAGAATAATGCCGTTTACACCTGTAGCCATATCGATCAGTTTACCCAGCCCCAACCACAAGATGACATAGTAACCAGCGGCATAATCGGCAGGGAGAAATCGAAATACATTCGACAGATTAGCCGCTACCCCAACAAATACCAGGCAACCTGCAATAAGCTGATTCAGGCAGCTTTTGCGGTAAATCATAGCTATGTTTTGCAGATCGTTGGTTTTCCAGGATTCGGCAATGAGGGTTCCCGAAACCTTGTAGAGCATCGTAGCTGGAATAGCAATCACAGCCGCAAAATACGAGGCCGTTCCGTAAATACCCGTGTCGCCCAAACCCTGTTTGCTATTAATCATCACTTTGTCGATGGTCCAGACGATCTGAGTCGATAGAGCCGACGTAAGCGTGATACCCGCATAGCGCATCAGATTTCGACGCAACGTTGCATCTACAGCGACGAACCGACGGCTAAAAAACAGAGCTTCGTCGCGGGCAACGCTGATCATCATGACGAGTAGCGGAACCAGAAACGATAACAGCCACACACCCAGAAATTGTGGTAACGTAACCCAGCCTAACCAATATAAACCACCGGCCAGCAGGATGAGAATCCGTTGTACGAACTGTTGCAGAATGGTGCCCGTAACTGGATCGTACAGCAACCGGGCATAGTTGTCGAATACGGTGAAATAGACGGTAAACAGCGTCAGTGGGATCAGCAGGTAATAATATTCAACGAACAGAGCCGAATCTTTTTGATACCACTCAATGACCCACGGACGAGCCAGCCACAGGACGAATGCACAAAGACAGAAGCCAGCTAGTGTAGTCAGACAGGCGATGAGCAGATACCCATTGTGTTGGCGCTCGGTATTTCGGAAAAAAGGAAAATAGCGGCCTCCTGCTCCATTTAGTCCCAAATTAGAGGCCTGAGCGAGAACCTGCGATAGCGAAATCAATAACGTTAACAGCCCAACAACCTGCGTCCCCTGAAATATATTCGGAAAGAAAACCCCCTGCGTCAAAAATCCAACGGCTACACCCGCGTAGGCATAAATGGAACTCTGAATGGTTTGCCGTTTAATGATACCCATTTTTCAATGAGCGAAAGAGTGAAAGAGTGAAAGAGCGAAATGCCATCCGGCAGCAATTCGCTCTTTCACTCTTTCACTCTTTCGCAATTAAATTCCAGCTAAGGGCTGTGCCTGCGGTGATGTTTTGTGTGGCGGTTTTGCCGAGGATGGTTTCGTAATAGCGTGTATGCAGGCCGTTTGCCGGACGAATGCTACGGACATTTTCAGACGTGAACTGCTCGCCCGCTTTCATGTCGTGTACGACATACAGCGACCGTTTGAATTGAAGGCTTTTCTCTTCTTTAGGGGTAAGTGTATAACTCACCTGTCCCATAGCCAGATACGCCCGTTCGGTTTCGATGACCAGGCTTTTTAGCTCGTCGGGCTCCAGCGAAAAAGCGGAGTCGACACCACCGTCGGCCCGGCGTAGCGTAACGTGTTTTTCGAGGACTACCGCTCCCAAAGCAACGGCCGCTACGGCTGCACCAATGCCCATTGTGTGATCCGACAGCCCTACTGGTACGTCGAACAGGTCACGCATGTGTGGAATGGTGAGTAGGTTGGTACTTTCGGGCGTGGCCGGATAGGTACTGGTGCACTTGAGCAGCACGAGGTCTTTGCAACCGTTTGCCCGGAGTACGTTAACGGATTCGTCGAGATCGGCTACCGAAGCTACACCTGTACTCATAATGACTGGCTTGCCCGTTTGCGCTACTTTTTTGAGCAGGATATGGTCGGTATTTTCAAACGATGCGATTTTGTAGAGGGGCACGTTTAGTGATTCCAGAAAATCGACGGCGGTCGTATCGAAGGGCGAGCTGAACGCAATCATCCCTCGCTGCTGGGCGTGTTCAAAAATAGGCTTGTGCCATTCCCAGGGCGTATAGGCTTCTTTATACAGCTTATACAGATTTTTGTCGGCCCAGAGCGATTTGGCATCCCGAATGTAAAACTCCTCCGACCCTCCATTAAAGGTGATGGTATCGGGGGTGTAGGTCTGGAGTTTAAGCGCATGGGCACCCGCATCGGCTACGGCATCGACAATTTCCAGCGCCCGCTCCAGCGACTGGTTATGATTACCCGACATCTCGGCGATAACAAACGGACGATGCTTGGGGCTGATTGTATAGTGGGCAACCTGAATCGGTTGAGTACTACTCATTGACTGTTTATATAAAGCAGGCTTTGCGTTGGCTGGCCTGATGTGATCCGGCCTGATGAAGATGGGCTGGAATCCCCAAATTTACCGTTTTCACCTGACAATCTGAAACCGGCCCGTTCAAAGGCTCGTATGGAGGCCTGATTATCCGGTTTAATGTATGCATGAATGGTAACGGCTTCCCAGCGTTCCCGGCAAATAAAACACGCCTGGCGGATGAGTTGAGGAGCCAGGCCTTTCCCCCGGTAATTTGCGTCAATCGAGAGGCTAATGATGATTTCGTCGGGCATATCGGCCACGGGCGTTCGCTCGAAGCGCACCTGACCAACAGCTTGTCCGGTATCGCTCAAAAAAAGGAGCAGCAGGGCATTGGGGTCGGCTAATTTATGCGTAAACCAGGCCGTATGCGTTTCCAATGAAATCGGGGCTGAATTGAACGACTGCCGCCGGGTATCAGGATCATTGGCCCAGTCGAAATAAAGCTGGGCATCGGTAGGGCGGGCAGTGCGATAAGTAAGCATAGCTGATTCGCAAACGTTTGCTCGAATTAAGCACTTAAATTTCGAAATAATGCACGAAAACGACTGGGTGATTGCCCATCGAAAAAATGACGTTGAGCCAGTAGGGAATTGCTAACGATTTCACTGGTCGGCTGGATAGACTGAATGGCTAATCGAATTTGCTCGTCCAGGCCCAGAACGGGAATCTGAGTTGTCAGATAGGTGGTAAAAAGTACGGACACGGCTAGTTTTTCTTCAGACAGGAACCGGGCCAGACGGGCCTGGTTGTCGGCTGTTACGACAGCGATCAATGGGCGGTTCATAGCGCACACTTCATAACTGATGGTACTACTAGCCGTAATGGCCAGACTGCACGCTTGTAACGTATCAACCATCTGACTGGCACTGCGATTTTGTAGAATGGTCAGATTGGGTAGCTGCGACTGAAACGCTTCAATCGCTGGTCGATTAGGGTGAAGTGGCCCTAAAACGATCTGAACAGGTAAATGGTCATCTACTTTTTGAATACCCTGCAAAACTGTAAGTGATCGGTTTTCAGGATCGGCACCACCCAGACTGACAAAAATAGGTCCATCGACGGAAGGTTTAGCAAACCCTTCTAGTCTAAGAAACTCGGGTCGCAGCATGGCGTAATGCGGACCCAGACAGAATTGCGTATAGGGTTCAGCATCGTACTCATCAGGCGAAACGCCACCTGCATGATTGATAACCACATCCGCTACCTGACGGCCCGTAACCAGATCATCGATAAACACCAGTTTACGGGCTTTTGAACGCACTGAACGCTGAAAGGCTTCATCAAATGTGTAGCCATCCAGCACGACGATTTCATCTGCTGCAATCTGGTTGATGAATGCCAACTGGGAGTCTGACGCTGGCAATGATAAAACAACAACGCCAGCCGCTTCGATCTGACTTTGGATGGCGTAAGTGGGCTCCACGATGGCAAAACGTATCGAAAAATCGTCTTTAAGCATATTGGCCAGCGCCAGACAACGCATCACATGCCCAAGCCCGATCTGAGCATTTCCATCCGCTCGAAAAAGTAGTCGACTCATAAATCAATGCATAATGAACAATGGATAATGTAGTGAATCCTAACATTACATTGTTTATTGTTCATTATACATTTTAAATTTTATCTCGGCGATTTGCCAGTCCGCTTCGTTATCGATGTCGTGGGCTCCCAGTTCTGAAATGACAATACCCCCTGAGTTGTCGGTGATGAGTCGATGGTTTTGCTGAAAGGCCGTCACGTTGAAAAAATAAAACTGGCCGGCATCATGATAAGCAGGTTCCAAATCCTGCGAGCGGGTGAGGGCGTACTCAGGATGAAACCAGGCCACTTTCGAGTCGTGCAACCGGACTGCCCGTTGAATGGGAAAACTGAACGGCTGAACCGGATAGACGGTATCGAACGGATGGTCGGTAAGCTTTGAAAATGCCTGTTTAAGCAGCCTGGGCGTCACAAACGGAGCCGTAGGATATAGGCAACAGGCATACTCGAAGGATCGCCCCTGGTCTTCATACTGGCTTAGGACTTCCCGCAGCACATCGGCTGTTGTCGCATAGTCATCGGCTGTTTCGGCTCGGCGTAAAAAGGGAACTGATGCACCGCATTCCTGACTGATAGACGCAATTTCAGTATCATCGGTCGACACCATCACCTCATCAAACAAACCAGATTCGCGCGCTGCCTGAATGGCATACGCGATAATTGGTTTGCCCAGAAAAGAGCGGATGTTTTTGCGGGGTATCCGTTTGCTGCCACCTCGGGCCGTAATGATAGCCACCGCGCTCATAAGCCCATAAATTCGTTGACGCAGGCAATGACATACTCCTGTTCCGCATCGGTTAGGGTCGGGAACATGGGTAGGCTTAGGCAGCGGGCATAGTAATGTTCGGCTTTGGGGAAATCGCCCGGTTTCCAGCCAAACTGCCGGTAGTAGGGCATCAGGTGTACGGGTATGTAATGGACCTGTGCCATGATCTGTTTTGTCCGCAGAAAGTCGTACAACCCTTTGCGGTCGTCTACCTGAATAACGTACAGATGGTAGGCATGGATGCCGTTGGCTGGAGGTTCTATTGTAGTCACTCCGGTTCCGGCGAAGGCTTCGTCATAACGTTTGGCAATCTCCTGCCGACGGGTCATCATGCTATCGGCCCGGTTCAACTGGCTCATCCCTAACGCTGCCTGCATATCGGTCAGTCGGTAGTTATAGCCCAGCTCCTGTAACTGCATGTACCAGCCTCCCCGCTCTGGCTCACCGAGGTAGGGTTCAACCAGTTCGTCAGGTTTATTGGTAATGCCGTGGGTGCGCAGCCGAAGCAGGTGTTTGTACAAGCCTTCGTCGTTGGTAGTAATCATACCACCTTCGCCAGCCGCAATATGTTTGACTGGGTGAAAACTAAAAATGGCTAACTCAGCCAGCGACCCATCACCACACCGATGCACTGTACCGGCTGGATCGGTAAATGAACCACCCGGCGCATGACAGGCATCTTCCAGAATCCATAAACCGTATTCATCGGCCAGCGCCCGAAACTCAGCTAAATCGACCGGATAACCGGCAAAATCGACCGGGATGATACCGGAAAAGTATCCTTTGGGATGTTGCTCAAGAAGCGACCTTACGGCATGTATGTCGAGTACAGCGGTTTTGGGGTCAATATCGGCGAAATACACCTCTCCCCCGCAATAACGAATGCAGTTGGCAGAGGCCGAAAATGTGATTGGCGTTGTAATGACCCGTGTGCCTTCGGTAACTCCCAACGCCATACAAGCCAGGTGCAGCGCAGCCGTTCCGTTAGCGACGGCAACCGCATACTGACATCCGATATACGCTGCAAAGGCCGATTCGAACGCTGTAATGTGCGGCCCCTGCGTCAGAAAAGGGCCGCGCAAAACGTTGGCAACGGCATTAATATCGTCGTCCGTAATATGCTGGCGGCCGTAGGGAATAGGATTCATAAAATGAATAATGGTTAATGAATAATGAACAATGAAATGGGACTAGCCAATTATGCATTCTTCATTTTACATTATACATTAAAATCTGGATCAACGTGTTGCTGAATCTGGTCTCGGAGCTGGTCAATGGTAAGCCAGTCGGTATTGGTGCCGGAGTTGTATTTGAAGCCCATTTCTACCTGACGACCGTTGAATGCTTTCATATAGTCGTCGATGCTCCAGGTAGGCGTAGACGGTGTAATGACATAATATTTATCCGTCTCGACAGTATTAAGCGAGTCGGTTTCGGTAATCATTTCCTCGTGTAGCTTCTCGCCTGGACGGATACCCACTAATTTCTGTTCGCAGTCGGGACCGATGGCCGTAGCAACATCCGTGATTCGGTACGATGGAATTTTGGGTACGAAAATCTCTCCTCCCCAGGCATGTTCGAGTGCATGAAATACCATTTCGACCCCCTCTTCCAGCGAAATGTTGAAACGGGTCATGTCGGGGTGGGTGATCGGGAGTACACCTTCTTTTCGCTTTTCGAGAAAGAACGGGACAACCGAGCCCCGCGAACCGATTACGTTGCCGTAGCGAACAACCGAAAACCGTAGATCGCGACTGCCTTTCATGTTGTTAGCGGCTACAAACAACTTATCGGAGCAGAGCTTGGTAGCTCCATAGAGATTGATAGGGGCGGCTGCTTTATCCGTAGAAAGGGCTACAACGCGCTGAACACCATTGTCAAGGGCGGCATTGATGACATTTTCGGCACCGAATACATTTGTTTTGATACACTCCATCGGGTTGTACTCGGCGGCTGGTACCTGTTTTAGAGCAGCGGCATGGACAATGATGTCTATCCCTTCGCACGCCCGTTTGAGCCGTTCGGCATCGCGCACATCCCCAATAAAAAACCGGATAGATTTGTACTGGGCATGCGGATAATGCTGCGACATTTCGAACTGTTTTAGTTCGTCGCGGGAGTAAATAACTAAGCGTTTAAGATTCGGGTGTCGCTGGTACATCATTTCGACAAACTTCTTGCCAAATGAGCCAGTACCGCCCGTAATCAGAATCGATTTATTGGTTAGATCAAGCATAGTCGTGTTTTAATTAATGCATAGTGAACAATAAATAATGTAAAATGAATAATGCGGAAAACCATTGTTCATTATGCATTACCCATTTTTCATTGTCCATTCTTATACCCTTCGGTTTCGCGGACGGCCTTCAGCAGGTCAGCTAGTTTGGTAGCAAGCGCTGGTTGCTGAGAGGCCTGATTAACCGTTTCGCCGAGGTTATTTTTTAAGTTATAGAGCTGAGCATTAGGTGCATAGCCCGTTTCAATGTTGACTTCCTGCATGTGTGGAGGGCCAGCGTGTGCTTCAATGTATTTCCAGTCGTTCTGAACGATCGAAAGTGTTCCGTTAAGTGCGTGTTCAATAACATAGTCTCTATTCTTTTTCGATTTTCCGAGAAAGGTGTCCAGTGAATTGAAACTGTCCCGAGCGTCAGTTTTAGACAACGTTTGACCCGTGAGTGCCGCAAACGATGCCATCAGATCGACCTGACTTACCAGCGCATCACTAACCCCCGGCCTGACCTGACCGGGCCAGCGCACAATAAATGGTACGCGCGTTCCGGCATCGAAAGCACTGTACTTACCTCCGCGAAGTGGTCCAGCTGGTTTATGGTTTCCCAGTTTTTCAACCGCCTGATCATTGTAGCCATCATCCACGACAGGGCCATTATCGCTGCTTATAATGACCATCGTGTTCTGGCTAAGGCCCAATCGGTCGAGTGTTTTCAGGACTTCGCCCACACACCAGTCCAGTTGCAGAACCACATCGCCCCGTGGGCCCATCCCGCTTTTACCCGCAAATCGAGGATTCGGCATACGTGGTACGTGAATGTCGTGGGTTGAAAAGTAAACGAAAAACGGCCCAGCTTTACTATTTTCAATAAACTGATTCACCTTGCCTACCAGCACATCGGTCATTGTTTCATCGACCCACCGGGCCGATTTGCCTCCACTCATATACCCAATTCGACTCACGCCATTCACAATGGTTTGGTCATGGCCGTGGGAATAGGTCATTTTGAGCAATTCGGGATTTGCTTTGCCAGTCGGATCGGAGCCAATGGGGGTTGTATAGCTTACCTGAATGGGATCGTTGGGGTCTAGCCCGACCACCCGATGATTCTCCACATACACGCAGGGCACACGGTCGCCGGTAGCGGGGAGGAGGTAAGAATACGTAAAGCCGATTTCGAGCGGACCGGGTTTGATATCGCCATTCCAGTCGGGGCCACCCTGTGGGCCCAACCCCAGATGCCATTTACCCACAACGCCTGTTTTATAACCTGCTTTTTGTAAAATACCAGGCAGTGTTAGGCGATTGGTTGGGATCAATAAAGCGGCATCACCGGGGGCAATACCCGTTCCCGATTTCCGCCAGGCATACGAGCCGGTCAGCAGTGTATAGCGTGAGGGCGTGCAGGTTGAGGACGATGCATGGGCATTGGTAAAGCGGAGTCCCTCGCGGGCAACTCGGTCAATATTGGGCGTCTGGATTTGGGTGGCCCCATAGCAACTGAGATCACCGTAGCCTAAATCATCGGCATAGATCAGTACGATATTGGGTTTTTGCTGGGCCACCGCTTCCAGACTAATCATCCAGACGCTGAAGCACAGAGATAGTAGTTGTTGGTAACGGCGCTGGTTCATGGGGTAGTGATGGGTTGGGGAAGCTTTTCACGCTCGAAAGCGTCGATATAGCTTTTCGCGCTGGCGTTGATAATTTTTACGCCCTGATCATCGGCATAGTCCCTAAGAACTTCATAGCCCCGAAATACTTTATGCAGCGATAAAAACTGCGAAGCCATCGAAAAGGTACGTTGGCGTTGCGCATCGGAGTATACTGGCTGATGCGTAACATCTTTCGGTTTATCGTAGAAGTGAATCTGCTTAATCAGCAACTGGTTCTGATCGTTGAGACGGATTTGTTCATGCCAGGATGTATCGGCCCCGAACAGATAAATTCGTTCGAACTTTCGGTTGATCATCAGGGCCAATGCGGCAATGATGACCGTCTGTGCCTGTGGCATGCCTAATCCTCTGGCATACAGCCAGTGAACCAGCCTTTGGAAGCCTCGCACAACGGTATAGTTGAAATAAACGACTGAAATAGCCGGATTACTCTGTTCAATGGTTTTCAGCAGGTAGGAGCCCTTGGCAAAATGAGGAACATACAACGTCATGGGCCAATTGACTCGCTCGCGGAAAACGGTCAAAGTCTGTCGGATGTCGTCGCGGTCGGTGGTTTGTTCGGTAAAAACGAAATAGTTCGGGTCTGAAATGATATAGTCCTGCGGCTGTAATCGGGTAAAAATATCGGCGTGGGCAAAGTTGTTGACGCAGACAATTTCGGTTTGTTTGATAAAATCAAACTGCTCGGCCAGCGATTCGTTTAGTGACGGACCATTGCCTAAAACCGAACAAACCGGCCGCTGACGCGCAGGCAGGCGAGTGGCATGCTGGAAACGCATGGCTACTTTCAGCAGCGATACCAGCGATGCGAATAATGCATTCAGAAATTGACTAACCGAATTAAAAACTGTTTCAATCATGCCGTCGGCTCCGGGCGAGGGCTCCTTTTTTCCTGTAAAATAACAAAGAAATTAGCAGACCGACACAGTTGGCTTATGCGAGCACATATTGGAATGGTTGGGCGGAAACTTGCTGAACGAGTCAACCTTTCTGAAAGATAAGCTAAAGAGTTTTCTCAAAAATGAGTTTCGGTGATTCAGAAGCGCCCAGATTCCGCTTAAAGCGCATTAAACTCGGTTTAGGATTGTGGAAGTTGTCGAGCGATACACCCAGATCCAGCAGTTGAATTTTGTGTTGCTGGCAGTAGGTAAACAAACCATTCACCAGCATAACCATCGGACTGAATGTTCGATAGTCGGGATTTGATGCGGGCATAAAATAATAGAGGATGTCGTGACGAACGTGCACCGTTATGGCAAGTGCTGCCAGCTTTGAACCATCCGTAACGCAGAAAACCAGAAATTTATCGGGGAACGTATCCAGTAACTTGGCGAGTCGTTCGGGTGATAGGGTTAAGCGATGGCCCAGTGTTTTTCGGGTATCGGTGATGAAATTTACTACGTCGGCTAGTACAGGATTGACCCAGTGGTGGAAATGAAAATTAGCTCGTTGACAGGCACGCAGCCGTCGGCGTTCCTGGGGTTGAATAGCTTGTTCGAAAGGCCGATTGCTGATGGGTAAATAAGCGTTTTTATGGCTTGCCACTAGACGGAACCCATGTCTGAACAGTTTGGCCGTAAGGCGGTTTGCTTGTTGAGGGGCGTAACAATCAGGGTAGTTTACAAGTCGTAGGGTGGGCTTTTTGAAGAGCCTGGCTGACGAAAGAAGGACTTCTAAAAACTGGTCTAGCACGGAGTCGGGGAGAGTTTCGGCAAATTCGATCGAGCCAAACGGAGCTTCTGCCGGACTGATGACCTGATTACGTTGACTAAAAAAAGCACACCGAATGTCAGCCTGTTGCGTGAGCTGGTTTACGGCGGTTAGCAAGTAAAAATGCCCATCGGCCTGTTGCCCGAGGTGATCGATTTCATTAAAGAAAAAGCCGTCCTGATGGAATTTCGGTGTGGCAACATGATGTGGATTGTGCTGAAGTAAAAATCGATGAGATTCCATGTGATGACCGATTGGCACATCAAGACGAGGGTAGCATGGAAAAAGTAACCTGGCCCAAACGGATTAGAATTTGAGTACCTGGTTGTTTTGATTTATAAATCAAGTGTAACTTAGCTTGCGAGGTTCGGACAGAGGGATGGTTTATAGAAAGAAAGCAGCTTATACAGGTAGGTTCAGGAACATAATTGCCTGGCTAACAGATACTACGTTTCGGCAGGTTACCATCCTCTTTTGGCTGGTTTTTATTTGTTTATTATCTACAAAAAAGGTGAAGGCGCAATGCCCATCGATTACCAATACGACCCAGACATCGGTAACGGTTTGCTCGGGGTCACTTGTCGATAGTCTACAGGTTAGAACGACCGCTTTCTGGCCAGATAAAATTGAATTGGTGCGTTTTGATACCCCACAGGTAAACCCTTATAAGGGTGGCGTATCGTTGGGGGAGTTGATTTCATCGAACGGGATTGCTACGATGCGGACAGTTGCCTTTCCGCCAAATACCGACGTTTCAGATAAAACCTATTATGTCTATGGTCGTCTGATTCCGTTGGCCTCCGATACTACCTGCCGACCCTTTGCGCTGGTAACTGTGATTGTGAAGCCAGCGCCCATCGCCACCCTGTTAGCCCGTGAAGCAACCTGTCAGGATTCGGTATCGCTGGCCGATGGTTGGGTACGCATCAATAACGTTGCCCCAACCGATACCTACGAGGTGGCCAATAAAGGTATCTTCTCAGGGAATAGCCAACCGATTCCTACAGATGGCGTAGTGATCCAGCATCTTAAACGGACAGGGAAACCAGAAACGTACGCAGTAAGACTATACAGTGCTTTTGGCTGTTTCGTCGAACGGTCTATTACCTTGTTAAATACCTCCTGTGCCTGTCTACCTGCCAAATGTGTACCGATCTTCGTTCGTAAAATAAGAAGCGGACGGGCCGGAAAATAAAGGCAGGTCGTCAGACCATTCAATCCGCAAATGCTGTCGTCAGGCTATGTGTTGCGTCGGTAGGTATACGAAGAACGTAGCGCCCTGACCAGGGTGACTGCTGGCCTTAATATACCCCCGGTGGTTTTCGGTAATCTTTTTGGCAATAGCCAGCCCAATACCCGTACCTGGATATTTCCCCTGACCATGTAACCGCTGGAAGGTTCCGAAGATGCGTTCAGCATGTTGTGCGTCGAAACCAATCCCGTTGTCGGTCACTTCAATCAGCGCATAGTCGGATGGAGCGGCCAGTAGTAAAAATTCGGCTGGCAAATCAGAGCGTTTTATCTGGGTACTCCGAATCCGGATGTGGGGAGCACAGTCGGGCTTTGTAAATTTGAGCGCATTGGAGAGTAAATTCTGAAATAACTGCCGAAGCTGGCTCTCATCGCCGGGCACAGTAGCCAACTCATCAATGTCTATTTGTGCGCCAGACTCCTGAATGGTGATATCCAGTTCATTCGCGACCGATTCGACAATCTCGCCTAACGGCTGAGGGCGCCATGTATCCGACTGTAGCGTTAGTCGGGAGTAATCGAGCAGGTCTTTAATCAGCAGCGACATCCGCTTTGCTGCCAGCACCATTCGATCAATAATATCGGCACCTTCCTCATCTAAATTGGGCGCATAGGCTACTTTCAGTCGATCGCCGAAGGAGCGGATCTTGCGAAGTGGCTCCTGCAAATCGTGCGAAGCTACGTAACTGAAGGAGGCCAGTTCGGCATTCCGGTTCGTTAACTCCTGATTTTTAGCCAGTAGTTCTTCATTGACGGCCTTCAGATCGGCTTCGTATTTTGTGCGCTCCAACTCAAACTCAGCTCGTTTGGCCAAAATCTTTAACAACGAGGCAATGTATTCGGGCTGATCGATGGCCGATTGGTGCATGACCGTTAATATCCCAAATGCGTTTCCTTTCGTATCATACAAGGGGTAACCGATGTAGCCTTCAACATTGAATTGAACCAGGGTCTGGTTTTTAGGAAACAGTCGGCGGCATTGGCTTGGGTATTTTGATAGCTGTCCCTGAATAACCTGCTCGCAAGGTCCATCAGGCAAGTCGTACTGGATATTGCCAACCGTCTGACCGTAGGCCGTAAGGGCAATGGTGCGAATGGCAAAATGATTGGGAGCGGGTTCAATCAGTTCACCCAGGAAGACGAAATCCAGACGGGTTTGCTCAGCTATGTATCTGACTAAGGAGTGAAAAAACTCATCACCAACCGTATACGTAGCAAACTTGTCGGAGAATTCGATCAGGAATCGTTGATCAACTTCCTGCTGTTCCAACTGTGATTTCAGTCGGCTATTCTCCCGGATAAGTGTGTCGATTTGTTCTTGTAACGGAACGGTGGGTGTCACGTCCATGGTGTTTTGGTTAAGCTTGCTTTAGAGCGGTATTGAGGATAGACATTTAATGTGCATTATAAGCAAAAAATAAACCAAATGGAATTAATGGCTAACGTAATGGTAAGCTACGCGAGTAACCAGCCGAGAAATAGACCATAACTACGGAACGATAGCCGTCTGTATGTTTAGTAACTGATAGGTTTTCGTTTGCCCAGATGGGCATATACGAGTTGAATAATCCCATCCTTTAGGCCCAAATCGGGTACAATAATGCGATTGGCCCCTGCCCACTTCATCACTGAAATGTAAATATCGGAAGCTGGCACGATTACATCGGCGCGGTCTGCATTCAGGCGAAGTCGGTTGATACGTTCGTCCAGACTGAACCCGGCAATATAATTCCGTATGCGTTCAATCTCGTCGCGGGTGGTTTCCGTCTCTGATATTTTAGAGGCCAGATTAAAGAGCTTGCTGATGTTACCGCCCGTGCCAACCGCCACAACTTCCCGCGATGAGTCGATATTCTCTTCAACCCAATCCTCAATTTTACGCCAGGCTCCTTTCGTTTCTTTGCCTTCCAGCAATCGAACCGATCCTATTTTGAACGACTTAGAATTAATTTTCTGCCGATTCTCATAGACGTTCAGTTCGGTGCTACCACCCCCTACATCGATGTGCAGATACTGTTTATCATCAAGTGCCTGTACTACTACATTATTGATCAGTTCTGCTTCTTTCCGTCCGTCGATAATATTAATTTTTATTCCTGTTGTCGATTCAATTCGCTTTGCTACTTCATGTCCATTCGAGGATTCGCGCATGGCCGAGGTTGCACAGGCTAAATAATCTTCTACTTCATGGAGCTCCATGAGCAGTTTGTAAGCCTGCATGAGTTTGGTGGTACGGGCTTCGCTTTCAGGCGTAAGTGCCCCGAAATTGAATACATCATGCCCCAGTCGGAGCGGAAAACGAACATATTCCACCCGTTTGAAACTAACCTGATTGTCGTTGTATAATACCGTTGAGATTTGCAGACGAGCTGCGTTAGAGCCGATGTCGATAGCTGCTAGTTTCATTCAGTAAAGAGTGAAAGAGTGAAAGAGTGAAAGAGCGAAATTAAGTTTGGTAAGAAGATCTCTACAGATCATTTCACTCATTCACTCTTTCGCTCATTCACTCTTTATGACTGGCCAAAGATACGCTTTTTTGCCACCCTACAGCCTATTGGCAGGTGCGTGTAGATTGACCACTGAGTAAGTCGTGGAAAGCTTAATAATACGTTTACCAAAAAATCAGTTAATTTTGGCGCCTGTTTGAACAGGACTATAGTTCATGACCATATTAGGTATTTCTGCTTTTTATCACGATTCAGCGGCTGCGCTAATCGAAGATGGCCGTATTATTGCCGCAGCTCAGGAAGAGCGATTTACGCGTAAAAAGCATGACCCAGGATTTCCGGCTCACGCAATTCAATACTGCCTTCAATACAGCGGGGCAGACCTTAATAAATTAGATGCCATTGTCTTTTACGACAAACCACTGCTGAAATTTGAGCGGTTGCTCGAAACGTATTATGCCTTTGCTCCCAAAGGGATACGGTCGTTTCTGATGTCGATTCCGGTCTGGCTGAAAGAAAAACTGTTTCTGAAGCGCCTGATTCGCGAAGAGCTGGAAAAGATAGGCTATAAGTCATCCAGCAAAGTAAAGCTGTTGTTTCCCGAACACCATTTGTCGCATGGAGCCAGTGCTTTTTATCCTTCGCCCTTCGAACGGGCAGCTATTCTGACCATCGATGGGGTAGGCGAATGGGCAACGGCGTCGATTGGCCTGGGCGAAGGGAAAAATATTTCGATCCTGAAAGAATTACGGTTCCCTCATTCGCTGGGGCTTTTGTATTCGGCATTTACCTACTTCCTGGGTTTCCGGGTCAACTCCGGTGAATATAAGTTAATGGGGCTGGCTCCGTATGGCGATCCTACTTCGCCCGATGTAGCTCGTTACATGGCTATTATCAAGGATAAACTGGCTGATCTACGGCCCGATGGGTCCGTTTGGCTCAATCAGGAGTATTTCGATTATGCCACCGGGCTTACCATGGTGCATGAACAGAAATGGGCCGAACTGTTTGGCTTTCCGAAACGTCAGCCGGAAGATGAGCTTCAGGCGCATCATTGCAACCTGGGTCTGGCGATTCAGTACCTGACTGAGGAGGTGGTCCTGAACATGGCCCGCGAAGCCAAACGGTTGACCAATGCCGATGCGTTGGTGCTGGCCGGTGGGGTAGCCCTGAACTGTGTATCGAACGGGAAACTTCAGGCAGCCGGCCTGTATAAAGATATCTTTATTCAGCCTGCTGCCGGTGATGCCGGGGGGGCTTTAGGTGCCGCCTTAGCCGCTTACCATATTTATTTCGGAAAAGAGCGCGAGGTTACGAAAGAACGCGATGCCATGCGGGGCTCGTATCTGGGGCCAACCTTCTCCGATCTGGACGTTGAACTGATGGCGTTGAAATATAAAGCTGTTGGCAAACACTTCGACAATTTCGACGAGTTAAGCCGGGAAGCAGCCCGACTGCTGGCCGAAGGCAATGTAGTAGGGTGGGTGCAGGGCCGCATGGAGTTTGGCCCCCGGGCATTGGGTGGCCGCAGCATTCTGGGCGATCCGCGCAATGCCGAGATGCAGAAAAAGCTGAATCTGAAAATCAAGTACCGGGAGTCGTTCCGGCCGTTTGCGCCATCGGTACTGGCTGAAGATTGCGCCGAGTATTTCGACTACGACGGTATTTCGCCCTATATGTTATTGGTTCATCCGGTAGCACAAAAGCGTCGTACACCCGTACCGGCCGATTATGCCAGTTTTCCCCTGCGCGAAAAGCTGTACTATCAGCGGTCCGACTTGCCGTCGATTACCCATATTGATTATTCGGCCCGGATTCAAACGGTACACAAAGATACCAACCCGCGTTATTACCAGTTGATTGATGCGTTTAAGCAACTAACGGGCTATGGTGTCATTGTAAACACCAGTTTCAACGTGCGGGGCGAACCCATCGTTTCTACACCTGATGATGCATATCGATGCTTTATGCGTACCGAAATGGATTACCTGGTTGTCGGAAATTACCTGTTCGATAAGCGCCAGCAACCCGAATGGCAAGACACCGACAACTGGAAAGAAGAGTTTGTTTTAGACTAACAGGCGCTTACCGCCGAATGTGCTGAATTAATGCAATCAAAATTTGTGTCGAGTGGTATTCGTTTACTATTCCTGGCGTTCTTAGCGTTTCTGCTGTATTACGGAGATCGAATCCACGTGGTATTGGATTATCCGCACAGAGGGCTTTTCGATAATATCTACGTCCGACTTGCCAAAATCGCCGTTCTGCTTCTGGTGATGATGGAACTAGTCCGGTTGTACTATTACGGAGTGGTGAAGAACCCGAATCCACCTAAGCTGATCGGTAATCTGGCTACGCTGCTGGTGCCAACTGCGCTCCTGCTGGTGTTCGTTGAAATTATTTTCATGTTCATTGCCCAGAGCCAGGAGGGAGGGCTTACGTTGGCTTCGCACATCTGGTTCGAGCGGTATTGGCCACCCATGGTTGGCGATTACCGCGATACGCCCAGAACGGATACACTGGGTAAAAAAGTTGTATTGGTTGTGGGTGATTCGTTTACATCAGGCCACGGTCTGAAACGGGCAGAAGAACGATACGGGAACGTTCTGGGCGAAAAGCTGGGCAATCAGTATATAACCTATAACCTGGGAATATCGGGCTCCGATACCCGGAACGAATACGAGCGGTTGATTAAATTTGGCAAAAAGCCTGATATACTCGTTTTACAGTATTTCCCGAACGATATTGAAAAGGTGGCCCATGACCACGGTTTGGTACCAGCTTCGTTTGAGCCCTATTCTGATGTCCCCCGGGTATTTCAGTCGCTGTTCATTAAATCGTATCTGCTCAATTATCTGTATTGGCAGTTTCCGCATGGTAATTTTGCCCCGTTCGATACGTACGCCCGTACAGCTTATGGAACGCCAGCGATTATTAACGATCATTTGAGCGATCTGGCTAAATTTGTGACATATGCGAAAGAGAACAAGGCTCGTTTTTACGTTGTACTGTTCCCATTTTCGCATAACCTGGAAAAAACAACGGAATACGTTAAGCCCGTTGTGTCATTCTTTCAGCAGAATAATGTACCTGTGCTGGAAGCGGGTAAATTGATGGGTGATATTGAACCGAAAGACCGTGTAGTTGGCCGCAATGATGGTCATGCCAGTGCGTTGGTGAATCAGCGTGTAGGAGAGGCTTTGTTCAGCCTTGTTCAGTCCAATTCGGGTACGGGGCATATGGCTTCGGCCGACAGTACGGCTAAACGGTAGATTGTTAGCGTATCAATCGGGTATACAAGTAACTAAACACAAATTAGATCATGGAATTTTTGCAGGACATTATCAAATTCATGCAGCAGCGTAAGAAGTGGTGGCTCGCACCAATGATTATTCTGTTGCTGCTGATTGGTATTCTGATTGTTATTGGTGGCGGATCGGCCGTTGCACCGTTCATTTACACGCTGTTCTAGGCATGGACGTTTCTGAAAAGGTAAAGGCGCAGTTGGTTATCGTAACTGGACTGGTAGTACTGTATTTTATAGTTAAGTCGCCCTGGTTGCTGTATGCTGCTGCAGCGGTTGGTGTTTTGAGTCTGGCAATTCCGGCGGCAGGTGATTTGATCGTGAAAGCATGGTTTAAACTGGCGGAGGTGTTGGGAAACATCAACGGCAAAATCATTCTTTCCATTCTGTTTTTCGTCTTTTTATGGCCCATTGCGTTACTCTATCGGCTAAGTGCCAAGAATCCGCTGGCTATTAAGCGCACTGATCAAAAATCGTTCTACAACGAACGAAATCACAAGTATACCAAAGAGGATTTAGAACAAACCTGGTAATTGGGTAGCCGCCATAAACGGATTGTTGAGCGTGCTAAACCATTTTAGAATTCGTACACGCTACATAATTTGCTGAATCTTAGGGTACACTTAGGTAGAGTGTACCCTATTTTTATCTATTTTTGCTATAGGCTTATCCAGAAAGACGGAGGGACGGACCCGATGAAGTCTTGGCAACCCTTTCAAAACCAAGAGGTTATTGAAACTCGGTGCCAATTTCCTCCCGGTAAACTAACCGGGCCAGATAAGTTAGCACTCCGCTACCTGTCTTTTTGTGCCTAAGCTTTTTGCGGTTTTGGACTTTTTTAAGGACACGGATTGTTGGTATTCCTGACAATCGCACTATACAACTGCCTTTGAAGACGATATACGACCTTTTGAACGAGCGGATTCTCGTTCTCGATGGTGCAATGGGCACCATGATCCAGCGGTACAAACTGACTGACGCCGATTACCGGGGTGAGCGATTCAAGGATTTTCCACACGATGTAAAAGGCAACAACGATCTGTTGTCGATCACGAAACCAGACGTGATCAAGGCAATTCATCGCCAGTATCTCGATGCAGGAGCCGATATCATCGAGACCAATACCTTCAGCGCCACGAGCATTGCTATGGCCGATTATTACATGGAGGACCTGGTGTATGAACTGAACTACCAGTCAGCAAAGATTGCGAAGGAAGTAGTGGAAGAAGTAACCCGTCAGAATCCCGATAAACCTCGGTTCGTTGCGGGCGCTATGGGGCCCACCAACCGTACAGCCTCGCTCTCTCCCGATGTTAATAATCCTGCGTACCGGGCGGTTACGTTCGATGAACTGGTCGATACTTATTATGAGCAGGTCGGTGGGCTGGTTGAAGGAGGAGCTGATCTGTTGCTGGTCGAAACGATTTTCGATACGCTCAATGCGAAGGCGGCTATGTTCGCCATCGACAAGTATTTTAATCTGAATCCACAGCGCCCTGTATTGCCCGTCATGATTTCGGGGACGATTACGGATGCCAGTGGACGAACCCTTTCCGGGCAAACGACGGAGGCTTTCCTGTACTCCGTTTCGCATTTGCCGTTGTTGAGTGTGGGGCTGAACTGCGCTCTGGGAGCCGAGCTGATGCGCCCATATATCCAGACCTTAGCGAAAGAAGCGCCATTTTTTACCTCTGCCTATCCGAATGCCGGTTTGCCGAATGAGTTTGGTGAATATGACCAGACGCCCGACGAAATGGCGGCTCAGGTGGAAGGCTTTATCCGGGATGGTTTTGTAAATATCGTTGGAGGTTGCTGTGGATCTACGCCCGACCATATTCAGGCTATTGCGCAGGCAGCCGCTAAACACAAGCCCCGCCAGCGTCCACAGGCTGAACCCTATCAGAAACTGAGTGGTCTGGAACCGTTAAAAGTCACGGAACAAACTAATTTCCTGAATATCGGTGAACGGACCAATGTGACGGGGTCGAAAAAGTTTGCCCGACTAATCAAAGAGGGGAATTACGACGAAGCGCTTAGCATCGCTCGTGGACAGGTTGAAGGGGGAGCGCAGGTGATTGATGTGAACATGGACGAAGGCATGCTCGATTCGGTTGAAGCCATGACCACGTTCCTGAACCTGATTGCCTCCGAACCCGACATCGCCCGCGTTCCGATCATGGTCGATTCGTCGAAGTGGGAAGTGATTGAGGCAGGTCTGAAATGCGTTCAGGGCAAAGCTATCGTCAATTCCATCTCGCTGAAGGAAGGCGAAGAAGCGTTCATTGAACGGGCAAAACTCATCAAGCGCTACGGTGCCGCTACGGTCGTGATGGCGTTTGATGAAACCGGGCAGGCTGATTCCTACCAACGTCGGATTGAGATTTGTGAGCGGGCGTACCGCATTCTGGTCGATAAAGTGGAGTTTCCCCCACAGGACATCATTTTCGACCCGAACATCCTAACCGTTGCAACGGGTATTGAAGAACATAATAACTACGCTGTTGATTTCATCAATGCTACTCGCTGGATCAAGGAAAATCTGCCGCTGGCGAAGGTGAGTGGTGGGGTTTCGAATATCTCATTCAGCTTCCGTGGCAACGATGTGGTGCGTGAAGCCATGCACTCCGCTTTCCTGTACCATGCCATCCGGGCAGGTATGGACATGGGCATCGTAAACGCGGGCCAACTGGAAGTGTACGACAACATCCCGAAAGACTTGTTGGAGCGTTGCGAAGATGTGCTGCTGAATCGGCGGGATGATGCTACCGAACGACTCGTTGAGTTTGCCGAGACTGTAAAAGCGAAAGGAAAAGCTGTTGTTCAGGACGAAAGCTGGCGGGCGGAACCCGTTCGCGAACGGCTTAAGTATGCGCTGGTAAAAGGTATTACCGATTACATTGACGAAGATGTGGAGGAAATCCGTCAGCAAGTCGAACGCCCGCTACATGTGATTGAAGGGCCGTTGATGGATGGCATGAACGTAGTTGGTGACCTATTTGGGGAAGGGAAGATGTTTCTGCCCCAAGTGGTCAAATCGGCAAGGGTGATGAAAAAAGCCGTCGCCTATCTAACCCCATTCATCGAAGCTGAAAAATCGGGTGAAGGATCGTCCTCGGCGGGTAAAATACTGCTGGCAACCGTGAAAGGTGATGTCCATGATATTGGTAAAAATATCGTCGGTGTTGTGCTGGGCTGTAATAACTACGAGATCATTGACCTCGGGGTGATGGTGCCAACACAGAAAATTCTGGACGAAGCCCGCAAACACAACGTCGATATCATTGGCCTGAGCGGTCTTATCACCCCTTCGCTCGATGAAATGGTTGGTGTGGCCAAAGAAATGCAGCGTCAGGGCTTTACACTGCCTTTGCTGATTGGTGGCGCTACAACCTCACGGACCCATACGGCTGTCAAGATCGATCCGCATTACGAGGGGCCGGTTGTTCACGTACTCGATGCCAGCCGTAGTGTTCCGGTGGCGGGGCGCCTGACCAGTGAACAGTTGGCAACGCGTCAGGATATATTTAAGGAAATAAAAGCAGAGTATAGCAAACTCCGCGATGATCATGCCCGTCGTCGGCAGGAGAAAGCCAGCCTGACGATTGACAAAGCACGCCAGAACCGGACGCCCATCGACTGGCGGAATTTTGAGCCGACCAAACCCAATTTCCTGGGTAACCGCTATTTTGACGATTATGATCTGGCCGAGCTGCGAAGTTACATCGACTGGACGCCCTTCTTCCAGACTTGGCAGCTACACGGTAAATACCCCGCCATCTTCGAGGATGCCACGGTGGGAAAAGAAGCTCGGCAACTGTTTGATGATGCCAACCGACTGTTGCAGGAAATTATTGACGGCAAGTTGTTGAAAGCAAAAGCGGTAGTCGGTTTTTACCCCGCCAACGCTGCCGATGATGATGTGCTGCTACATGAGTTTGAAGAACAGGTTCGCGAAATTCCCTGCGAACGGCATGGATCGCACCGACACATTGAGTATAAAATCAGTCGAACGCAGTCGCAAACGGCGGTAAGTCCGGTTGGTGAATTAATTTACGATACCAAAACGGTCCTGCATTTCCTGCGTCAGCAGAACCAGAAAGCACCGGGCTTGCCAAACTACTGCCTGTCGGACTTTGTGGCTCCCCTCGAAAGTGGTCGCGAAGATTACCTGGGTGGGTTTGCCGTAACAGCTGGTATCGGTATCGAAGCGTTGCTGGAAAAATACGAGCGCGACCACGACGATTATAACAGCATCATGGTGAAAGCCATTGCCGACCGTCTGGCCGAAGCCTTTGCTGAGCGGATGCACGAACGCGTACGGACGGAATTTTGGCCCTATGCAATGGGTGAAACGTTCTCGAACGACCAACTCATTAAGGAAGAATACCAGGGTATACGGCCTGCACCAGGTTATCCAGCCTGTCCCGATCATACCGAAAAAGGCACCTTGTTTGAGTTACTGGACGCTGGTAAGATCGGTATCGAACTGACCGAAAGTTATGCCATGTACCCAGCCTCGTCGGTCAGTGGATTCTACTTCTCGCACCCCGAATCGAGGTATTTTGCCGTCGGTAAAATCAACAAAGACCAGATTCTGGATTATGCTCAGCGGAAAGATATGCCGGTTGACGAGATCGAACGATGGCTGGCTCCCGTACTGAGCTATGATGCCTAGCGTTAAACATCTATAGTGCAAAAGACGGTTGTGTAAGCGACCGTCTTTTTTGTTATTAACTTTAGCACGTAATCGTCAGCCATATATGGATAACTTTATCAACTATGTCGAGATCAATAACTTCAAATCGATTCGCCATTTGGAGTTGTCAGATTTCAAAAGAATAAATCTGTTTATAGGTAGACCAAATGTCGGTAAATCGAATTTACTAGAAGCGCTTTCGTTATTTAGCCTTCCATATCTTTGGGAGAATTCACCAAGAAAGTTGACTGAAATTATTCGATTAGAGAGTCAGCGTGAGCTTTTTTATGAAGGTGATACCAGTAAGGGTATTTCTATTAGAGTTGGCCTGATGGGGATACAAGATATTAGAGAAAATTGTCATATTGATTTCAATCGCCAAACAGGAGGACTAAATGCTGAAATATTTGTTTCTAGAAGAGATAATAATAAACTCAATTTTGATGAGTATAGAAGCCATAGTGGATTTAGTCCGGATAGTTCATATATTGTACAATATACTATTGATCAAAAATTTAAACTCTCTGATTATTTTGGTACAGAAAGTCGCCATTTTATAAACTATATTAAACGATATGAATTCTCTCCAAGAGTTAAATATAAAGAGTTGAAAATTCCTTTTTTACAGCCTCCATTTGGATCTAACATGCTTTATGTTTTGGAGTTAATGCCTAAGCTTAAAGAGGTTTATGCACAATGGTTTCGCCAATATGGATTAAGACTAGTTTCTGATTTATCCAGTCAATCGTTGAAGATTTTAAAAGATAAAGGCGATGAAGTTTTTCTATTACCTTATTCATCAATAGCTGACACTTTACAACGTATTATATTTTATAAAACAGCTGTTGCTTCTAATGAAAATTCAGTGTTGCTTTTTGAGGAGCCAGAAGCTCATGCTTATCCTCCCTACATTGCTGAGTTTACGCAGGAAGTAATTCGGTCAGTAACGAATCAGTTTTTTATTGTTACGCATAGTCCATTGATTGTCAATGATTTTCTTGAAGGGTCTATTGATGATTTAGCCATATTTATGGTTGATTTTAAAGATGGCCAGACAGTGGCAAAGCCACTAACAAGGGATGAAATTAAGGAAGTACATCAATATGGCGTTGACTTATTTTTTAATAATGAAGCTTATTTATCCTAATGGATTTGCACGTTATTCCTGAATGTTATATCGATACGAAACTTCTTAAAATAGCTGTGCCGCCACGGGGTAGGTACAATCATCAAAAAGGATGCACTAATGTCGTAAAGCAGATGCAGGAGAAGCTGTCTGGTGATTTTGCCTTAGGACTGATTGATAAGGATAAAAAGATTCTAAAATATACCGAAGAATTCGATACCGTTATTGAGGTAAAAGACAGATTAGAACTGCTAAAACATCCGAGTAGACATCATTATCTGATATTTATTTCGCCTGCTCAGGAGAAATGGATAATTGCTGTAGCTGAAGAGGTTGGATTATCACTTACTGAATTTAATTTGCCTCATGATTTTAATCAACTCAGGGATATTACAAAAACATCCAAAAGTGAAAATGACGATCCACATTCAGCAAATTTTCAACAATTATTTAAAGAGATAAAGAAGAAACAGTCGCGTTATTTGAAAGTTCTTTCATTTTGGGTTAGTTACCTTAAGGATAATCCATATAGCGCAGATTTAGAATGGATAGCTATAGAAACTGATAGAATTTTGGATGAGCCTTGACTTGAAAATTCTGAAATGATTTGAATAAAAACTCCCGGCCATGTTAACCACAGCCGGGAGCGAAAACTTAACCATATAGTTTAAAACGCTACTAGGAACCACACATCTCACAACCTTCTGGATCGTCCAGTGAGCAGGTCATGGCGGCATATTGCTGTTCGAGGTCGGTCACCATTGGTACAGGAGTAGGCGCTACGTTCTGGGCGTGCTCCTTGGCGTACTGTACGTAGTTGAGGGGTTTCTCGACGGGTGCTGTTTCGGCCATTACGGGTTCGAGTTGGGGCTCGGCCTGAGGCTGTACCACAGTGAACTTCACCGCATCGGTAGCCGCTTTCGTGCGCAGGTAATACATACCCGTTTTCAGGCCCGCTTTCCAGGCGTAGAAGTGCATCGACGTCAGCTTGCCGAAGTTCGAATCCTGAATGTGGATGTTCAGCGACTGCGACTGACAGATGTATGCACCCCGATCGGCAGCCATGTCGATGATGTGCTTCTGCTTGATCTCCCAAACCGTTTTGTACAGGTCTTTGATGTTCTGCGGAATGCCTGGAATCGCCTGAATCGAACCGTTGGCCAGAATCAGGTTGTTTTTCATTGTATCGTTCCACAGACCCAGTTTTACGAGGTCTTTCAGCAGGTGCTTGTTCACGACGACAAATTCGCCCGACAATACGCGACGGGTGTAGATGTTGCTCGTATACGGCTCGAAGCACTCGTTATTGCCCAGAATCTGCGAGGTCGATGCGGTAGGCATCGGAGCCAGCAGCAGCGAGTTCCGGACGCCGTGTTCGATCACATTTTTGCGCAGGCTTTCCCAATCCCAACGGGTTGATTTTGGGTTTACCCCCCACATATCGAACTGGAATATACCCTGCGAAATCGGTGAGCCTTTCCAGGTTTCGTAGGGACCGAATTCTTTAGCGGCCTCCATTGAAGCCGTCATGGCTCCGAAATAGATCGTCTCGAAAATATCTTCGTTCAGGCGACGCGCTTCTTCCGATTCAAACGGCATCCGCAGCATAATGAACGCATCGGCCAGACCTTGTACACCCAAACCGATTGGCCGGTGGCGCATGTTGCTCCGACGGGCTTCTTCAACCGGGTAGTAGTTGATGTCGATGATCTTGTTCAGGTTGCGGGTGGCTACCTTCGTAATCTCGAACAACTTCTGGTGATCGAAACGCATGATGCCGTCTGGATCGCGCTTGATGAACTTCGGCAGGGCAATCGACGCCAGGTTACAAACGGCTACTTCGTCGGGAGCCGTGTACTCGATGATTTCGGTGCAAAGGTTCGAAGATTTGATCGTTCCCAGGTTCTTCTGGTTCGACTTCTTGTTGGCCGCATCTTTATAGAGCATGTATGGCGTGCCGGTTTCAGTCTGCGATTCCAGAATCTTGAACCACAATTCCTGAGCCTTCACGGTCCGACGGGCGCGGCCTTCGCGCTCATAACGCTCATACAACGCTTCGAATTCTTCGCCATAGCAATCGGCCAGACCGGGGCACTCGTGCGGACAGAACAATGACCAAACGTCATCAGCTTCTACCCGCTTCATGAACAGATCGGGCGTCCAGAGCGCATAGAATAGGTCGCGGGCGCGGACTTCTTCTTTGCCCGAGTTCTTTTTCAGGTCGAGGAATTCGAAAATGTCGGCATGCCAGGGCTCCAGGTAAATGGCAAACGAACCTTTCCGCTTACCACCGCCCTGATCCACGTAGCGGGCCGTGTCGTTGAACACGCGCAGCATCGGAATGATCCCGTTCGAGGTTCCGTTGGTCCCCTTAATGTATGTACCTGTTGCCCGGATGTTGTGAATGCTCAGACCAATCCCCCCGGCCGACTGCGAAATCTTGGCCGTTTGTTTCAGGGTATCATAAATACCATCAATGGAGTCGTCCTGCATGGTGAGCAGGAAACAGCTCGACATCTGGGGTTTGGGCGTACCGGCGTTGAACAGCGTCGGGGTTGCGTGGGTAAACCACTTTTCCGACAGCAGATTGTAGGTCTCAATGGCCGAGTCAATATCTTCCTGGTGAATTCCAACGGCTACCCGCATCAGCATGTGCTGTGGGCGTTCGGCAATGCGTCCGTCAATCTTCAGCAGGTACGATTTTTCGAGGGTTTTGTAGCCAAAATAATCATAACCGTAATCGCGATCATAGATGATCGTAGAGTCCAGCAGAGCCGCATTCTGGCGAACGACTTCGTACACTTCCCGCGAAATCAGCGATGCATTCTCGCCGGTTTTGGGGTCTTCATAGTGGTACAGTTTTTTGATCGTGCCCGAAAACGATTTATTGGTCTCTTTATGGAGGTTGGAAATGGCAATCCGGGCCGCCAGAATGGCGTAATCCGGATGTTTGGTGGTCATCGAAGCAGCTGTTTCGGCCGCCAGATTGTCGAGCTCTGTCGTTTTAACGCCGTCGTAGAGGCCGCTGACAACTTTTACGGCGACTTCGACGGGTTGTACATAAGCTGGATCGAGGCCATAGCATAGCTTCTCGATTCGAGCCGTGATTTTGTCGAATTTGACAGATTCCCGGCGGCCATCACGTTTGATTACGAACATGATAAGTTTGGGCTAGTTATGTAAAGAGAGATGATTAGATACAAATGAAAGTGAACGTGGTGTTACGGAATTGCTATACTTAGTTACGGTGTTTGTGGTGGGCTTGTCCAGATTGAAAATAATGAATCGCTTCATTGAGCTATCCATTTATCCAGAAGCATGCCTGTTACGAGACGTTAAAGTTCTGTTGAAATAGACGGAAAAGCAACCAAGAAGGTTCGCCCATTTTACGGAATCATTGAAACGTGCAACTCTGGTAAGTAGGTTAAGAAATTGTTAAGCCATCATCCTGAATCACTTAACAATAGCCTACTAAAATGATATTCTAATAAATAAAAAAAGTAATTTTTATTTGACGGTTTTTATGGCCGATTATTGATTCGACTAAGCCGTAGAAGAAGCGTAATGGTGTAGAAATATATGAAAAAATGACCTCAAAAACAAGCGTTTAGTACACGATTATTACCCAACGGTACCAATCTAGGCTATTGATTCGCTGGCTTTAAAGAAGCCGTAAAAAGTCTTTGTTTTCCCCGTAAAAAGACCTTACCTTTGCAGTCCTTTTCGGTCGGAAACCGAGAAGATGACAAGAAACAGCGATTTATCATGAAAAAGGGCATTCACCCGGATTACCGCGATGTGGTATTCCACGACCTGTCGAGCGACTATAAATTCCTGACGCGCTCTACGGTTCAAACCAAAGATAGTGTCGAGTTCGAAGGGAAAACCTACCCACTCGTAAAAATTGAAGTTAGCTCGCAGTCGCACCCTTTCTACACGGGTAAGAATGTGCTGCTCGATACTGCTGGTCGTGTGGACAAGTTCCGCAAGCGCTACGGTACCAAGTAAGGCTAAACCAATACGGTTTTATCGAAAGCTCCTCTGTTGCGACCACCGTGGCAGAGGAGCTTTTCTTTATACATTTACATAAGCGTTTCGCTTGTTTACTCCGTTGGTACCATGAAAAATATCCTGATTATTGAAGATGATCGGCGCATTGCTCAGAATATTAGTCGGGGCCTTCAGGAAGAAGGATACGCTACGCAGGTAGTCTATGAAGGCCTCAATGGGAGGCAGATGGCTTTACAGCCGGGTGTCGATCTGATTATCCTGGATATTAATCTGCCTGGGTTGAGCGGGTTTGAAGTATGCCGGAGCGTTCGGGCGGAGAAACCCCAGTTGCCCATCATTATGCTGACGGCCCTAGGCGAAATTGAAGATAAGGTAGAAGGTCTGGCCTTGGGTGCCGATGATTACCTGGTTAAGCCATTCGATTTCAGGGAGTTGCTTGCTCGCGTGTCAACTTGCTTTCGCCGGACGGCACTCAGCGCTAATCCGTCGAGTCAGGAAATCTGGCAGGTCGCTAATCTGACCGTTAACGTAACGACCAAAGAGGTTCGACGAGGGGCAACACCGATCGACCTGACGGCTCGTGAATTTTCTTTGCTTGACTATTTCATGCGCAACCGGGGCCGAGTATTGTCGAAAGCCGATATTGCTGAGGCCGTCTGGAGTCTTAACTTCGATCCGGGAACGAATGTGGTTGAGGTATACGTCAATTACCTTCGTAAGAAAATAGACCGCGATTTCGAGCCAAAGCTAATTCACACCCGTCCGGGATTGGGTTATGTGTTAAAAGAGGAATAAAGTCCGCTTTTGTATGACCATCCGCAACCGCATCGCCCTTCAGTTCTCGCTAATTGTAGCGTCAATTCTTATTTTCTTTTCAATTCTTATTTACTGGGTGTCGGCTACGTATCGGCAGGAGGAGTTTTACGAACGGTTGAAAAATAAAGCACGAACCACGGTGCGCTTTTTGATCGAGGTAAAAGAGGTGGATCGAGAGCTATTGAAAATTATCGACCGTAATACCTTGACAGCCCTTTTCGATGAGAAGGTTCTGATTTTCGATGGCCAAAACCACCTGATTTATTCCAGCGTTGATGATCAGGTTATCTACTACCGATCTACCTTTCTGAGCGAGGTTCGGCACAAAAAAGAAATTGAAACGCATAGTGGCCCCAACGAACTGGTTGGATTGCTGTACCAGCAAAATGGGCGTGACCTGGTCGTATTAGCGTCGGCCTACGATCAGTTTGGTAAAAGTAAACTCGAAAACCTCAAGCTTACTCTGGGTTGGGGACTACTGGTTGGGCTTAGCATCACCATCGGCCTGGGTATTTTCTTTGCCGGGCAGTCGCTGCAACCGATTAGCCAGATTAACCAGCAGGTTTCCACGATTACGGCCCGTAATCTCCAGCAGCGTCTGGATGAAGGGAATCGGCAGGATGAAATTGCGAGGCTGGCGATGAACTTCAACGATGTACTGTACCGGCTTGAGCAGGCCTTTGAGCAGCAACGAAGTTTTGTATCACACGCATCGCATGAACTGAGGACGCCCCTGGCTGCGCTCAAATCAGAAATTCAGTTGGGGTTGCGTCGGCCTTTGACCGTAGACGAGCACCAGGATATTCTAACCAATCTGCTATCGGATACGGATCGCCTGATTGGCTTAACCAATGGCTTGCTCTTCCTGGCGCGAGCCCTGGAAACCAGCAATCAGGTGACCCGGCAACCCATTCGAATCGACGATGTGATTTTTTTGGCAAAGGACGAATTGGTAAGCGCTAAACCGCACTATCAGATTAGTGTTGATTACGACAATATACCGGAAACCGAAACGGAGACGCTGATTGAAGGCAATGAGGAACTGCTGAAACTGGTTTTCGTAAACTTGTTCGACAATGCCTGCAAGTATTCGGCCAATCAAACGGCTCAGGTTCGTATTGGCACCGATAGTCATCTTTGTCGGATCACAGTCCGCGATACGGGCATTGGCATCTCGGAGCAGGATATAGCTCATATTTTTGAGCCGTTTTATAGAGCGTCTAATGCGCTTGATTACCAGGGGTTTGGTATTGGCTTGTCCATTTGTGCCAAATTGATTGAGCTTCACCAGGGGACATTGGCGGTTGAGAGTAAAGTGGAAGAGGGGAGTACATTTACCATTTCGTTGCCTCATTTGTAATCAAATTGAAACCCTACTAAGCAATCGAGATAAAGACTACTTACCTTATTGATCAAGTTATTAAAGCATACGATTAATCTAGTTTAAAAGGATTTTAATGCTGACCAGGCAGAAAGGTAACCAGCTATATTTAACTCAGATTGATTCAAATAGCTCTGATTATCAATGACAAATAGGTGACTATAGGCCCATTCTTAAGCGAAATAGATAGAGTATAAATAACTAAACCGTAAGTGTTTCTAATGTTTTTCTAATCTCTTTTTAAAGCTGCTCTAATCTTTCTTTAATTCTGTATTAATTTGGATTAAAGACCTTTGTAGCCCAAGTTCAGTCAACGTATGCGGCTACTGATATTCGTTTCTTTTTTATTTACTCAGGCCCAGCCTGGAACCGTTTCGACTTCCCATCAGGATTCGCTCAGGATAAGTCTTCGACAGGCTGATAGTCTGTTTTTGAAAAATAATCTGTTGTTATTGGCCGAACGTTTTCGGATTGATGCCAGTCAGGCGCAGGTGTTGCAGGCCAGTTTATACGATAATCCGAACATAACGCTTGAACTCAGCGCTTACAATAACGAAGCCCGTCGCGTATTGGATGTGGGAAGGCAGGGAGAGAAAATCATCTCGGTTCAACAATTGCTCTATACGGCCGGAAAGCGTAATAAACGAATTGCCTTAGCATCGGAAGCGGCTCGATTGACCGAATTTGAACTGCTTGATCTATTGCGCGGCCTGCGTTTCGACCTCCGAAGTCGATTTTTCTCCATTTACTTTCAGGAGCAGACATTAGCGCGTTTCGACCAGCAGATTGCTACCCTCCAAACGACCGTATCAGCGTATGAACAACAGTACCAGCGAAACAATATATCGCTTCGTGAACTGCTGCGACTGAAAGCACTTCTTTTTCAACTCAGCAACGACCGGACTGAAATCGTGTTTCAGTTGGCGGACGATCAGCGGGCACTCAGAACCCTGTTATCTGTGGATCAGCCCATTCGCCCACGCGTATTTAACGAATTATTACCCCGTTACCACCTGCCCAATCAGTCGGAGGATACCCTTCAGCAAATGGCGCTCCGTAATCGACCCGACCTGAAAGCCGCTGAGTCCCTGACCCGTCAAGCTGAGTTGAATTACAACCTGCAACGCGCACTGGCAACGCCCGACCTGCGCGTGGGTGGCACCTACGATCAGGCGGGGAGTTATATCCAGAATTATGTTGGATTGTCTGTTTCGGCCGACGTGCCGGTTTTTAACCGCAATCAGGGGGCCATTCGGGCGGCTCGGAGCCAGATCAGTTATCAGAAACAGCTGCATCAGCAGAAGGCCGTTCAGGTGAGTAACGATGTGGCTACTGCCTTGCAAAAAGTACAGGAAGTTGAGCGTCGGGTGCAGTCCGTTGAAGGACAATTCACCAATCAATTTGATGAGCTGAACCGGGGTGTCATTACCAGTTTTCAGAAAGGCAATCTCAGCCTGATTGAGTTTGTCGACCTGATCGAAGCGTACAACGATAGCATTCGCCAGCTTAACCGACTGAAGGCTGACCGAATCAGTGCCTATGAAGAGTTAAATTACCTGGTCGGGACCGATTTGTTTCGATAAATGGGATAGGTCAGGACCGACGTGTAGCAATGCCTGCGTCGGACCAGCCTAAACCGAATACCAACAAAACCACAGACTATTTATGAATCGCTGTATTTGCCTTAGTTTCCTGCTAGTTAGTGGATTAGCGGTATTGGTGGGCTGTGCGCCCAAACCTGCGCAGGAAGAACAGAAAGCCTTTATGCTGTCCGATACCATGATGCATCGGATTCGCCTGGATAGCACGGTCATGCAGCCTGTGCGGAGCGAACTGACGCTGGTGGGTAAGGTCGTGGCCGATGAAAACCGGGTTATCAAAGTCTTCCCGCTGGTGGGTGGCAATGTGGAGGATGTAAAAGTCGAATTGGGCGATTACGTCCGTAAAGGGCAAACACTGGCATTGATCCGGTCGGGCGAAGTAGCTGATATTGAGCGGCAAGGCATTCAGGCTCAGTCAGATTTACTGCTGGCGGAGAAAAACCTGCGGGTAGCACAGGATATGTTCGAAACCAAACTGGTATCGCAACGTGAAGTGGTGGCGGCTCAGAAAGAGGTTGAAAAAGCGCAGGCGGAAGCCAATCGGGTAAAAGAAGTTGCTCGCATTTACGGCTTGGGCAAAACGTCGATCTATACCGTAAAAGCACCTATTGATGGCTATGTCATTGAAAAGAATGTGAACCGGGGTATGCAGCTTCGGTCCGACAATGCCGATAACCTGTTTACCATTGGGCAAATCTCCGAAGTATGGGTACTGGCCAATGTTAATGAGAGCGATATCGGTCGGGTTCGGATTGGCATGGATGCCTCCATCCAGACACTGAGTTATCCCGATCAGTTGTTTAAAGGGCAGGTCGATAAAATGTATACCGTGCTGGACCCCGGAACCAAAGCCATGACCGTTCGGATTCGGCTGACGAATACAGGGCTGAAACTCCGGCCCGAAATGCACGCAACGGTTACCTTGCGCTATGAGGATGGGGGTAAACTGGCTACTATACCGGCAGGATCGGTTATTTTCGATCAGTCGAAACACTTCGTTATGGTGTTCAAGAGTCGCTCCGATATCGAAACCCGCGAAGTAAATGTGCTGAAAACCATTGGGGATATTGCCTACATCAAAACCGGCCTGAAACCCGGCGAACGGGTTATTTCCCAGAACCAGCTTCTGGTTTACGACGCCATAAACGATTAAAAGCTGTTCATGAATAAATTCATCCGCAATATTGTCGGTTTTTCACTCAAGAACCGCTTCTTCATTTTTTTCATGACTTTTGGGCTGGTGGTGGCCGGTATTGCCAGCTACCTGAACACGCCTATTGAAGCTTTCCCCGATGTTACCAATACCCAGATTATTGTCGTGACGGAGTGGAAAGGGCGCTCTGCGGAAGAAATCGAGCGATTCGTGACGGTGCCTATCGAAGTATCGATGAATTCGGTGCAACGTAAAACCAACGTGCGCTCCATTACCATGTTCGGGCTGAGCATCATCAAAATCATATTTGAAGATGATGTCGAAGACTTTTTTGCCCGCCAACAGGTCAACAACCAGCTTCGTACCGTGTCGCTTCCGGATGGCGTTGAGCCAGAGGTACAGCCACCTTACGGGCCAACGGGCGAAATTTTCCGATTTACCCTCAAATCCGCTACCCGCGACAGCCGCGAACTGCTCACGCTCCACAACTGGGTCATCGACCGTCAGCTTCGTTCGGTGTCGGGCGTGGCCGATGTGGTGGCCTTTGGCGGACGGGATAAGAGCTACGAAATCCGGGTTAACCCAACGCAACTGGCTAAATACGACATTACGCCACTCGAAGTATATCAGGCCGTCACCCGTAGCAACATTAATGTAGGGGGCGATGTCATTGAGCGAAACGGACAGGCGTATGTCGTGCGGGGAATTGGCCTGCTTACGTCCATTCAGGATATCGAAAACCTGATCGTGGAAGATCTGGACGGGAACCCGGTACTGGTGAAAAACGTGGCCGAAGTAGCCGAATCAAATTTCCCGCGTGTTGGTCAGGTTGGCCTTAACGACGATGACGATGTGGTCGAAGGGATCGTTGTGATGCGGAAGAACGAAAACCCGAGTGAGGTACTGGCAAGAGTCAAGGCCAAAATTGACGAGCTGAATACCCGTATCCTGCCATCGGATGTGAAAATGGTGACGTTTTACGACCGTGATAACCTGATCAGTTTCTGTACGAAAACCGTTTTGCACAACCTCACGGAAGGCATCATACTGGTCACGGTCATTGTGTTCCTGTTCATGGCCGACTGGCGAACGACAGTCATTGTGTCGATCATTATTCCGCTGGCTCTGCTCTTCGCGTTTATGTGTCTGCGGATGCGGGGTATGTCGGCAAACTTACTGTCGATGGGTGCGGTCGATTTTGGGATTATCATTGATGGTGCGGTTGTGATGGTCGAAGGGATTTTTGTGGCGCTCGATCACCTGGCTCATCAGGCGGGTATGACCCGGTTCAATCGGATGAGTAAACTAGGGCTCATCAAGAAAACGGGTTGCGAGTTAGGGAAGGCTGTTTTCTTTTCTAAACTCATCATTATCACCGCTTTGTTGCCCATTTTCTCGTTCCAGAAAGTAGAAGGCAAGATGTTTTCTCCACTGGCCTGGACGCTTGGTTTCGCTTTGTTGGGTGCCCTGCTATTTACCCTGACGCTGGTGCCGCTCCTTTGTTCGATCCTGTTGAAGAAAAATGTGCGGGAGAAAAACAATCCGCTGGTCAATTTCTTCAACCGGATTGTGATGGCGGGTTTTTCCTGGTGCTACACAAATCGTTGGGTAAGTATGCTGGCGGCTATCGCATTTATGGTGGCTACGTTTTTCTCCGCCACATTCCTGGGTACCGAATTCCTGCCGACACTCAACGAAGGGGCATTGTGGGTAGAGGCTAAATTGCCGATGAGTAGTTCGTTGAATCAAACGGTTGGCATGGTGCGGATACTGCGTAAAAAACTGATGGAATTTCCAGAGGTTAATGGGGTTTTGTCGCAAACGGGCCGCTCCAATGATGGGACGGACCCGTCGGGGTTTTACTATGTGCAGATGCAGGTGAATCTCAAGCCCAAAGACGATTGGACGCGAAAAATTACGACCGATGAGCTGATTGAAGAAATGGATGCGAAGCTGAAACAGTTTCAGGGGATCAACTACAATTACTCTCAGCCGATCATCGACAACGTGGCCGAAGCCGTGGCCGGAATGAATGCCAGCAATGCCGTAAAAATCTTTGGCGATGATCTGAACGAGCTGAACAAACTGGCCAACACCGTCCTGGCCGCTATTCACGATGTGCCCGGTGTAAAAGATGTCGGTATTCTCCGCAATATTGGCCAGCCCGAAATCAGTGTCTTGTTTCACGATCAGAAAATGGCCTTATATGGCGTTTCGACGGCCGACGCCCAGGCCGTGATCGAAATGGCAATTGGGGGTAAAACCGCGTCGATTCTGTACGAAGGAGAGCGCAAATTCGATATTCGGGTACGCTACGGCGAAAGTTATCGAAAAACCGAAGACGATATCATGCGACTCATGGTGCCCACCCTGCGCGGCAACAAAATTCCTTTGCGGGAAATTGCAACGATTCGGGAAGTTACCGGCCCGGCTTTTGTATACCGTGATAATAATAAACGGTTCATCGGGGTGAAGTTTTCGGTGCGCGAGCGTGACCTGGGGAGCACGATTGCCGATGCCCAACGGCGGGTCAATGCCGCTTTAAAAAATTTGCCTAAAGGGTATTCAATCAACTGGACGGGCGAGTTTGAGAATCAGGTTCGGGCTACCAAGCGGCTTGGGCAGGTGGTTCCGCTGAGTCTGGCGGCTATTTTTGTCATTCTGTTTGTTCTCTTTGGCAATGCAAAAGATGCCGGATTGGTGCTGCTTAACGTGCCCTTCGCCCTGATTGGAGGCATTCTGGCCCTGCACGTTACGGGTATGAACTTCGGTATTTCGGCCGGGGTAGGTTTTATTGCGCTGTTTGGCATCTGTGTACAGAATGGCGTTATCCTGATTTCGGTGTTTAATAATAACCGCCAACAGAAAATGCCGCTTGATGTAGCCATTCGCGAAGGAGTACAGACGCGTATTCGCCCGGTCGTAATGACGGCGTTGATGGCGGCCATTGGCTTGCTTCCAGCGGCTATCTCGACCGGTATTGGCTCTGAAACTCAGAAACCATTGGCTATCGTAGTGATTGGTGGGCTGATAACCGCAACTGTTCTGACACTGCTGATTTTTCCAATCATTTACCGGATATTCTACCGCCAGAACACCACGCACAAACCGCGTGAATTAGCGACTGCGTAAGGAGTTGATTTGTATGAAAAAAGGTTCATAATCAATAGTGTAGGAGAGTTTCTGAACGAGTTGTGTGTAATTCTGGAGTGCTCGGCTATTTTTTTACTCACTAAAGCACAGTAGGTTTCCTATTTATTCACTTACTTTGGGTAAAGAATTCACTAAACTTCTCTTTAGTAACCAAATCATGAAAAAGCTTTTTGCTCTATTTTTCGTAAGCGCAACGCTTCTTTGGGGATGTAAAAAAGATGATACACCTGCCGCGAAAACCAAATCGGATCTGATCGCGCGTAACTGGCAGTTCCAGACGGCGTCGGTCACCCTAGGAACGATACCCGTAACGGCTTACACAAAAGGGGGCGGTGCTGGTAACCTGGTCGATTTTTCGTCGTCGTATATGAACTTCAAATCTGATAAGTCGTTTTCGCAGGTGATTTTACCCGGTACGACGACAACAGGAACCTGGAAATTCAACACCGGTGAAACGGCATTTATTCTTACCAGTTCGTCAGGATCGGTTGACACCTGGACGCTTGATAACCTGACCGAAACCAACCTAAACTTCAGCCGCCAGATTGCTGGTAATTCTACTGACCCGAGCGATCAAAGCTGGTTGGCTCTTATCAAATCGTACGGGTTCTCGACGGCCAATGGTGCCAAGATCGAAGTAAAAGCGATTCCGAATCCCTAAGAACAGGAATTACAATCATAAAAAATGGGCGTTGAGATCAATCTCAACGCCCATTTTTTATGACTCGGTTAGCCCGGTCAGGCTTTTATTTCAATTAGCGCTCCCGCTTTGATCTCTTCCACTACATTGGGGTCGAGTAGGGTGGAGGTATCGCCCAGATTCGAGACATCGCCTTCGGCAATCTTACGCAGGATTCGACGCATGATTTTGCCCGAGCGAGTTTTGGGCAACCCACTGACAAACTGAATTTTATCGGGCTTGGCGATGGGACCGATAATGCGGCTTACCGTAGCCAGAATATCCCGGCGGATCAGGTCAGAGCTATGATCGGGATCACTTTCGGTAATCACATAAGCGTAAATGCCCTGTCCTTTGATGTCGTGCGGATAACCGACGACGGCACTTTCCACTACACCTGTGTGCATGTTGATGGCATTTTCGACCTCAGCCGTCCCAATCCGGTGGCCTGATACGTTCAGTACGTCATCAACCCGACCTGTGATGCGGTAATAGCCATCTTCATCGCGGAGGCAGCCGTCGCCGGTAAAGTATAAGCCCGGATAGGTAGCAAAATAATTGGTGCGGCATCGCTCATGGTCGCCCCAGGTCGTTCGTAAAATACCTGGCCAGGGGAATTTCATGCACAGGTTCCCACTCACGCCATTGCCTTCGATCTCCTTGCCATTTTCGTCCACCAGAACAGGTTGCACACCCGGCAACGGTAGCGTGGCAAAGGTTGGTTTGGTTTTGGTGATACCCGCCAGCGGAGAGATCAGAATGCCGCCCGTTTCGGTCTGCCACCAGGTATCGACAATCGGGCAGCGGCCTTTACCAATGTGCTCGTCGTACCAGTGCCAGGCTTCTTCATTGATCGGTTCGCCAACGGAGCCTAAAACCCGGAGCGAACTCAGGTCTTTACCTTCCAGCGGTTCCAACCCAAATCCCATCAGTGACCGGATAGCCGTTGGGGCGGTGTACAGAATATTAACGCGATGACGGTCGACAATATCCCAGAACCGTCCGGCATTGGGCCAGGTCGGTACACCCTCGAACAGGAGTGAGGTAGCTCCGTTCAGCAACGGGCCATAAACTATGTAGCTGTGCCCCGTAATCCAGCCAATATCGGCAGTACAGAAATGGACATCGCCGGGTTCGTACTGAAATACATTCTGGAAGGTGTAGGCGGCAAATACCATGTAGCCTCCACAGGTATGAACTACCCCTTTGGGCTTACCCGTTGACCCTGAAGTATATAGAATAAATAGTGGGTCTTCGGCGTCCATGATTTCGGCTGGGCAGTCGGAAGTGACCTGCTTCATTTCCTGCTCCCACCACACATCGCGACCTTTCAGCATCGAAACGGCGGTGCGGGTATGGGTGAGCACGATAACTCGTTTCACCGAAGGGCAGCCGATCAGCGCATCATCGACCGTATCTTTCATCGGAATGG
>Ga0209933_1000376_pt1 | contig 88342 bp, 74 predicted proteins | sample ThiBiot_300_biof_FD_183944 | JGI IMG/M metagenome (GOLD analysis project Ga0209933, IMG submission 183944) | Wastewater bioreactor microbial communities from Cape Town, South Africa - Thiocy_cont_300_biof (SPAdes) | ecosystem: Engineered > Bioremediation > Thiocyanate > Unclassified | place... | reverse complement strand
ACCGCCATTATCGCCTTGGTTAAGGCTGAAATGCTGAAAAACAGGACCAACCGACAATTCCATATGGTTGCCGGTTTGGGGTTTTAGCAAGGCCGCAATATTAATCAGATCGTAGCGAGTACGGTAATACCGGATCGAATGACTTTTGTCGTAGGCCGTTTCGTTGCCAGGGCCGAAAAAGTTGGTTACGTTGTCGGGAGCTTTCGAAAAGGCACTGAGCCATAGATCATTTTTGCCGATCAGGTCTGTAAAAATACCGTCGTATTTGATCGACATGGCTTCGGTAGCCAGTGAACGGGTTATCATCAGGCGGTTCATGGCCGCATAAGGCGCTTTACGAAACCCCTGTTTGGTCCACTGAACCCCTGCCCCCAGAATCAGGCCATCGTCCGGGTTAAAACCGATCGTTGCTAACGGAGCCACCCGATCATACTTGAAAGCATGCGAGTCGTACTGGTTTACGGCCTTATCCGTCGAACGGCGGTCGATCAGCTTACCCGCTTCGGGCAGTACATTGGCTTCGGTACGTACGTCATAGATATGTGGTTTTCCCGGCTGCCCTTCTACGGTAAACACATCTTCGCCTTTGCCGCCGATAAGCCGCACCCGAATATGAGCAGGCTGGGTGCCAACGACCTCGAACCGATCATCGCCTTTACGACCGTACAACCGAACCTCATCCGTTACCCGTCCATCAAACTCCCGACGATACAGTGGCGAATCGTCTACCCCATTTCGGGTGATTTTGAAGATGGAAACCGTCAGCTTATTGTCGGGCAGGTGTTCGATGCGGAACAGTTCGGCCTTATCCGAACCGGGAATATCGACTACTTTGGCTAAAAAGCGATAATAGGTTAGCCCTTCTTTCAGAAGCCATTCCCGCCGACTTTTCAGCGTTTCCAGCAATTTCTGTCCAGTTTTTTTCTGAGATGCTTCGGGCAACTGCCGGATAGCCTGTTCCAGTACCTCGTCCGTTAAGGCATCGTGCAGTTTCTTTAGCTCCACCGTCCAATCTTGTTCGGTCAGGCTGTGTAAAAATAACCGGTCGAAATAGCGGCCATTAAACATAAACCCATTTACATTTGGCAGCTTAGCGGTAAACCCCTGAAACTTAGGCTGTATCCAGGGTAGTGAGCCAATCGTTGGCAGGAGTCCGTTTGCCCGAAAAAACACCTGGTCACGGTCGCGGGGGATGGGGTAATAGAGCTTACCTTTATCCTGTTTTCGACTTCCCCAGCGCCATTGATCTTCGTGACGGTCCCAGTCGCCCATGAACAAATCGAGCATCCGCGCCCGCAGTACCGCCTTCTCATCGACCCGATTGTCATTATCGTTTTCCAGTGCGTCCAATACTTTGGGCGTACTGACCGACTTACTATCGCCAGGATTTCGCTCTTCGAACAGGAAAACACCATTCCCAAAATCAGCCTGATAAATACCCAGAGCAGGATCGTCGGGTAGATACACCACACGAGGATTGGCATGGGGAACCCCAGCCGCCTGCGCCAGAATGGGGACAGCTAAGGGCGCGAATGGATAACCCGCCGATATTTCGTCTTGTAAGACATCTTTGGCAATGGTCTGCTGCAGGATACGAGGAAGTGCTTTTGCCGGGTCCTTCTGAATACTTCGTAATACCCACTCCCGGCCAATAGAGTCCTCGATTCGTAGCGATTTGGTTTGGAAACCTCCCCCACGCTGTAAAATTTTGAATCCGCCCATCGTGCGCCTGATATCGAAAACCGGCAACTTCACGGTCGAAGCCCACTCCGTCCGGTAATTCGTACCCAGCAACCAACGATGGACGCGTCCAACACGTTCGTATTCAGGCGCAATGGCTACTTGTACGCTATCGGGCCAGTTGGGTCGTTGCCCATTTGCTGTTACGGTATCGACTTTCGTTGGAACTGTAAACAACGTAGCGGTATGCGCTTCAGTAGCCTTTGCCTGTTCATCGACGGTATAAAAAGTAGCGTTCAGCCTGCCATTAGCCAGTAAGTCCAGTACGACATACCCCCAATCGCTGCTGACAAACTGAGCTAGCTTACCCTGCTTTACGCGTTCACGATTTATGCCTGATCCACTCACAATGTAGTTTCGCGACCCATCCACAATATGCTGTAAAGCATGATCATGCCCGGCTACGAACACCACATTTGGCGCAGGAGCCATTGCCCGCTCAAACGCTTTCACCATCAGTTGATAGCTGGGGTTGGGAAGGTCCTGAATATTACCGAACACACCCCGCACCAACGGATAAATGGAGCCGATTACGGGTAAGGGAATATACAACCCCGACGAGAACTCGGTGAGCGGAAAAATGTGCTGTTTCAGCGTATAGTAGCCACCGTGAATACCATAGCTGCGCATGGGATGGTGCGTTGCCAGAATGATTCCCTTGCCCTTGTTCCGGTAGGCAATATCCGACAGGCGGGCCAACACTTCGTCCTCACTTTTGCAGGCGCAATCCGACTCAACCCCCGGTTTGGCATACGGATGCAGCCACCATTGCGTATCGACCACCACCAGCACCAGATTAGCCCCCAGAGGGATTTCTTCCGGTCCGGGACAACCGCCCGATGGTACCATTCGGATGGTAGGCACCTGTAAACTATCGAGCCATTCGCCCTGCCGTTTGATACGCTCCCAACCATCCGGCCGCCCCTTCGACCAGTCGTGATTGCCGGGAATAAAAAGTACGTTTCCAGCTTTACCCAATCCAGGCCGGGCCAATCCAGGCCGGGCCTGATACGCCAGTACAGCGACAAGTGAATCATAACCGGGACTGCCTTTCTCGGGAAGACCGTAGGTATACACATTATCGCCCAGATATAGCAGCGTTGTGCGGGAATCGTTCAGGTTATAGCGGCTGGATACGGCATCCACGACCGGATTTTTACCGTTTCGTAAACGACCGGCATCGCCAATCAGGATCACCCGCTGCCGGATCGAATCGCCAGCAGGGGTTGTCTTTACCTGTGCGTACGTTGCAATAACACTACTACAAAGGCATAGCAAACCCATCAGCCCATACCCTGCTTTTTGTACTCGTTTCATGGTTCTGGCCTGTTGTTACGCCTTGTAATTGATACCCACCCGAAGCGCTTTCAGGTTAAATACGCCCTGCATGGGTTGCAGATTGAGGAATTCTATCTCTGGCTTCAAGTCGCCACTCGCCTGTAACCGTTCGATTTGTGCGATGTAATCACCAATTTCAGAGATATGGCTATAGACCAGCGCGATGGTGTCGGGTTGGGTCAGCCGTTGGCCGGTCCCTTCTACCAAGGCTTTATCGATTCGCTTTTTAACAACCTCATACCGAATGCTATAGGATCCTTCCACATCAAATCGGCGTTCATCCTGCCGAAAACCAATATCGACCGGGTGCGCATGCGCCAGAATGAGTTGCGTCGTTTTCAGCGGTAAAGGTAACTCAGGAAGTAGCTTCTGCGTCAGACGGGCCGTTTTTACCATCGATGACAATTGCCATTCGATCAACTGCCGATGAATCGGACGTGCAAACGGTTTATCGGGGGCAATAGACTGACCTATATAGATCGTATACTCAGTGCCATCAGTACGATAGCGCTCAAAGTAGTGCGGATAAATTGTCTGTAGCTGTTTTTCTTCCTGATTAATATAGTCGTTTACAGTTGCGTTGAGTTTATCCATCGTCAGCTCATACCGTTTCAACGCCCGGTTGAATAACCCGGTCAAGGGATCGATTTGCGCAAAATAAGCTTCCAGATCAGGCAATAATGGATGATGCTCCAGCATAAGCTGACGCAGATACGGATTTATGGTATTGACCAAAAAGAGACCTATCTCCTGCTCATCCTCAGCAGCCATCCCCTCTTGTAGCCGTTTCTGACAGGCATAGTTTTCGAGCCGGAGTTGTTCGGGGCGCTCCTGCTGAGGAGGGAAATGGGCGTGCATAAAAATAGCCTCCACCGCCAGCAACTGATCGGCTAAATCCTTCCGAACCGACTTGTGCCGCTCAACCGACGAATTCCGAATATCGACTGCCCCGTAGAGCGGATAGACCTGTTCGAACCGTACGGGTGTCAGTTGCTCCGTCGAATCGCCCGATCGGCTGCGTCGTAGTTCTTCCCAGGCTTCTTTATAAAACCGCCACTCGACAGCAGGTTGCAACGACGTGAACTTCGTCCGAACCAACTGCTCAATTTCAGCCTTGAACTGATTTAGTTGATAGCGGAGCAGTTCCTGCACCAGCGGCTTAATGCGCTCGATGATCTTCAACACTTTATCGTCAAAGGCATCCGGCTGCGAACTGGCCATTTCCAGAATCCCCAGCTCTTCGTTGGCCATCACGATGGGGTATACCAGCAAACTCCGAATATTCCGTTCGGTCAATGCCTTAGTCTCCGCTTCGGGCAATCCCTGCAAACCCGCAAATACATACGGCACCGGATTCTTCATTAGTTTAGCCGCCAGCGCCTGCGTATCCGGATCGTTAAACTCATCCATCACATTGACCGCATTGCGCATAAAAATGCTGCGTTTTTTCCCTTCAGGATGTTGGACAAAATGTCCGTTTATTTGCGGCAGCGGCATCAGACTAATCTGCAAATCCGGTCGGCCACACAGATTCCGCATCGCCGTTTCGAACCGACGGTAAATCACTGGCTCCGTATCCGACTGAAGGTGTACAAACACATCCTCCAACTGCCGGATGGTTTCCGTTTCGGTGATGTCTTCGATTCGAAAAAAGGAAAATCCTTCGAATATAAATCGGTCCAGCGGCAGGGCATCGTCCCCTTGTGGCAACGGTCCTAGTCCGTTCGCAAAATCAACCCAGGCCGATTTTAAGGGCGGTAATTCCCCTTCGATGCGCGGTTCGAAAAACGACGCGTCGACCTCCATCTGGTAATAACGCATCAAGCTGTCCTGCTCTTTTTCAAAATGCATGGTCGGCCCGCAGGCTTCATTGGTTTTGATTCCGTAACACCTGTCGAGAATGAGTTGATAGAGGTAAAATTTCTTTTTCTCCCACTGAATCTGATCAGGCGCTTTGTGAAGAAAATCAGGCGTCTTTCTAATCAACGCTTCAAAAGCCGATGAATAGTAAAAAAACGTGAGCGGCAACGGGAGTCCAAACGCAAAGGGAATTGGTCGGGTCTGCGAGAGCGGGAGCATTGCCATACTCACCAACTGAAATAACTCCGTTAACTGCACTTCGCTCAATCGAAGCTCCGGTGAGTCGGTCAGCGCATCTGCCGCCATAAATCGGTCGATCAGATATGTATACAACCGGGATAACTCCGTAGCGGAGGAAAATTTTTGTTGCTGTGCTTTCAGAAACGCCACAAAGGGTCGAAACGAAAGCCGAAAATCAACCGGCAGATCAACAACCGGCGGAATGGTAAAAATTGCTTCCATAGAGGATGTATGGTTACGAACCAGACGTTTGTACACACTAGCCGGGTTCGGTTCATTGACTGAGTTGGCGCTAAACCCGTCTGATCGTATACGACGACAGCATTCAGCCTTGGCAATTCATAGATACATGTGGATTATGCACTAAAAATCAGACGCTTTCAAATGCAAATAAGTAATTAGTAATCATGTCGATAACTATGCCTTTGTGCCGATTGGCAAAAGCATCGAACGCTTCTTCGCTCATGTGCCAGATTCGGATATGCATCGCCTTACTGATGAATAGGAACTGAATATTAGACACAATCATCACCATGAGGTGCATAGCTTCGATAGAGCGAATGTGCCCAAGTGCCGCTTCCCGGCGAAGCTGTTCATCAAATACGGATTGCTGAAATTGCTTTCGGGCTTCCACGGCATTCGCCATACGTTCGGGATTCCGATGAATCTCGTTCATGACAAAAATGCAGAGACTGGGGTTGCTCTTCATCAGTTGAAAATCATGCTCCACTAGCTCAGTAATTTTCTCACGCAAGCCAATCGGCTTGTTCAGAATGCAGAACATGCCTTCGAAAAACAACTGGATCAGTTCATCGAAAATGCTGATAAATAGCTTTTCCTTGCTACGGAAATAATAGTTAGTCAGCGCGATATTGATACCGGCAGCTTCGGCAATGTCCCTTGAGGTAGTACCGTCAAACCCTTTCTCCAGAAAGACCTGGCGGGCCGCTTCCCGAATTCGCTCTTCCGTATTTTTTGAGGGGCTACAACGCATAATCGTACTAGTTTTTAGGTCAGGACAAGGGAGTTAAGCATTTTAAATCCTGTTTTAAACAAACGTTTAAATTTTAAGGAAAGGTTCACTCCCGCTAGGCTATCAGGGATCGATGGTCGATTTCACCCGCAAACGGCACATTGACTCCCCATAAGTCCTCAGGGGTAATTGTAGCTCGTTGTGCTGGGTTGTTCGGGTATGCCTGTCGTCTGCTGCTGGGCATAACCCACGAAAAGCTGTATCTTTGCAAATGATTGATTGCTTATGAACGCCACTTTTGCTACTACCATTTTTCGCCAGAGTATTCAGGACTATCACCTGACCGATCAGGTCGATACGCCTATCAACAACCCCTATTCATCCAACGATGTCGCGCATTTGCTATATCAGAAAAACTGGATCGATACCGTCCAATGGCATCTTGAAGACATCATTCGCAGCCCAACGATAAGCCCGAGCGAGTTAGTAGCGATTAAACGCCGAATCGACCAGTCGAATCAGGATCGTACGGACACAGTAGAACTCATCGATAGCTGGTTCTCAGCACGTTTTGCTGGCATTACTCCCAAATCGTCGGCCCGAATGAATTCTGAAACACCGGCCTGGCTCCTTGACCGCATGTCGATTCTCCAATTGAAGCTTTACCACTTCAACGAGCAAGTCGACCGTCCGGACGTATCAGAAGAGCATCGCCAGAAAGCACAACAGAAACTGACTGTGCTCCTTGAACAGGAAGGTGATCTGGCCCGCTGCTTCGACGAGCTTCTGGAAGATATTCAGAACGGCGATCGGTATATGAAAGTGTACCGGCAAATGAAAATGTACAACGACCCGACGCTGAATCCGATCTTATACGGACAAGCGTAAGGTATAGGATGTATGCTAGAGGGTATATGATGTAAGTCGGATGAGCATGACTTGATACTGGTTCATACATCATACTTCATACATCCTGTACCATATAGCCTATACTATACATTGAAAAAGAGTCTGCTCCTGCTTCGGTTTTCGGCTATGGGTGATGTAGCCTTACTAACCCCTGTCATTCAAGCGTTTACATCACGCTATCCCGACGTAGGCATTACCCTGGTGACTCGGCAGAAGTTTGCCGTTTTTTTTGCCCAGTTTCCGAACGTACGTGTGGTTGGGGCTGATTTCGATGGCCGACATAAGGGGTTGAAAGGTCTGGTTCAACTATTTACTGAACTCCGTGCGCTAGGGCCGTTCGATACCTTGGTCGATGCCCATCAGAATTTACGATCTGGTGTCCTGAAGGCTCTTTTCCAGGCAGTTGGTACGCCCTCGGCAACCATCGATAAAGGGCGAAGCGAAAAAAAGGAACTGACTCGAAAGGAAGGAAAAATACGTCGTCAACTTCTACATACTGTTGAACGCTACGCCCAGGTTTTCGACATAGCCGGATTTACTCTCCAACCTGCAAAACCATTCCGATTCCAACTCGTAGCCTCTGCCAGCGACGAACTGGCCTCGTTTCTGGCCCAACAATCGATTCAGTCTGGCACACGCTGGTTAGGTATTGCGCCTTTTGCACAACACGAACAAAAGATGTGGCCATTCGAACGGTTGGCTCCTTTGCTCAACCAACTGTATACAGACACACCGGTTACTGTTTTTCTGTTTGGAGGTGGCTCACAGGAAATCACCCAACTGGAAACACTACAGCAACAATACCCACAAGCCATTCTGGTAGCTGGTAAACTTGGTCTGGCGGCTGAGCTAATGCTTATCCAACGATTGAACGGGATGCTATGCATGGATTCGGGCAATATGCACCTGGCGGCCCTAAGCGGTGTACCCGTCCTGTCAATCTGGGGCGCTACGCATCCTGATGCGGGTTTTGGCCCCTGGGGGCAGGGGGATGACGCCATTCTGCAAGTTTCTACCGAAATACTTCCCTGCCGACCCTGTTCTGTTTTTGGCAATAAGCCCTGCTGGCGTGGCGATTTAGCCTGCCTCCACATGATTGCCGTAGAGACAGTGGCCGATCGGGTAAAACAGATGCTTAATCAGGAAAAATGATTGACCCTAACATATCCGCTAAGGAAGTTTCTCACGTAAAATTTGTAAAATCAACGCCTGGCCCATTTTAAGTTCGGCTATTTCCTGACGCATTTCGTTTTGATTAGCTTCAAACTGACCAAAGCGGGTATTCACCTCATCAAAGCGAGCATTTACTTCGCCAAAGTGAGTATCCACTTCGTTAAACCGAGCATCTACTCCGTCAAACCGAGTATCTACTCCATTAAAACGAGCATCTACTCCGTCAAAACGAGCATCTACTCCGTCAAAACGAGCATCTACTCCATCAAAACGAGTACTCACTTCATTAAATCGGGTATCTACCCACTCAAACTGTTGTTTTGTAGTTACTGTTAGATTAGCAATCGCTCTGGCTGTTCTATCACTAGCTACTTTAAGAACAGCTACGTCGCTATCAATCCTGCTGACTGTACTATCAAGCCGCACGACCGTATCAACAACTTGAACCAGTGTCTCTTTAGTTAAATTAAGTTCAGCTTTCGTATCGATAACCAGATCAATAATCTTTCCATTCGATTCAATTAATCGATCCACTTTCTGGATAACTTCAGCCAGTTCAGGTTCAATCTGATCAAGTCTTTTTTCAGGCGTCATAGGGTGATTAGGTATATTAATCCTATACTTTAAGATTAATGCCTTAAATATAGACAATAAATACAAAATCGCCTACAAAAGGCTGCTTATCATGAATCTTTTCATCTCAAAAATTCTTCTTTATCCGCAGTTCTTTTACTTCGAAATCGAACGAAAGGTTATTCATACACTTGAAGTGCTTCATAGGGCAAGTGCCCGAGCTACCCGTTGTGCAGGGACGACAGGGCAGGCCAAGCGTTTCGAGCCGAACGTGCGGAGTTTTATATGGATAATAGCCAAATTGAGGAGTGGTGCCACCCCAAATTGAGTACACTTTTTTACGAAAGGCAGCCGCTATGTGCATCAGTCCCGTATCATGGCTAAACACAACCCGCGCCCGCTGAATAAGCGACGCTGATTGGTTCAGGTTGTAATGACCACAGGCGTTATAAATCTGCCGTTCACCAATCGCCTTTACGATCTGGTCACCAATTTTACGATCGTTTTTATCGCCCAGTAGAACAATGGGATAATTGATTTTCAGGCACAATTCAATCATCCGTAACACAGGCAGCCGACACGTTGGGCTCTGTCCACCAATAGCATACGCAACAAAGTCGTGCTGATGCGTTTCGGGAAGCCAGTCGATTTCGACCTCATCCTTGTACGGGATAAAGTAATTCAGCCCCCGACCATCATTCTCAACACCAAGTGGCAGAACGGTGGCCATATACCGATCTACGATGTGTTGCTCCGTCATGGCGTTGATCTTCCATCGCACATACAACCACTGTCGGAACGTCTGCTTTTCAACACTAAAGGAACGACACCCTACAGCTACCTTGATCAGGCTGGTCAGGAACGTATTTTGCAGGTCGATTATATAATCGAATTGCTCAGCCCGCAGCTCCCGAATCAGCGCGTACAGGTTTCCATCGTAATAATGATGACCAGTAAGGTAGGGGTTGTAATCGATAATAGCTTGATACGACTGTCTTGTACAAAAATGCAGGTCCACCTGAGAGAGCTGGCGCTTCAGACAACGCACAACAGGACTCGTCAGCACAACATCGCCGATTGAAGAAAGCTGCAAAATTAGTAGTTTAACCGGGCGCGTCATGCTGTTGTCATTTGCACAAAAATATCTGATTTACACGAAGTCACCAAACCGGTTGCTAAGTCAGATATGGCCCTAAAATTGCCACCAGCGCGGCTGATTAGGCGTCCGGTATAAACTATTTTCGCATACTACACAGTTCGAAGGAATAGGGATATTGACTGGCGGATCGGCGTCGGGAGGCCCTTGCCCATTGCTTCTGTCAATATTGACATACTGTTCCGAAAGTCCGGTAGCACCGAAGTATCCATACACTATGGTCGTCGGATCATTCACGCAATGCAGATTACTGGGAGCCGAGGCAGGAGCTGCATCAAACAAACCACCCGTATTATTCACCAGACCGCGAACACTCTTCCAGAAATCATACGCCCCCTTACTCAACGATTGCTGCTGGATTTCCAGATAATACTTACTTTTTGATTTATACGGCACGCGCATAATAAACTGCCGACTGATGGACTGCCCGTTAATATTGGCATCTGAAATCACATTAATACAATTGTAACAGCGGGTAATGTCCCAGCAATTTGAGCAACAGCCCAAGCCCGTTACAGTATTCGTATTGGGCACTTCTCGCTTGTAACAGACGGCCGTGAATTCATAATGAGTCCAGTCCCACCGATAGAAGTTCCCCGCAGCTTCCGGGTCTTTTGTGTCCAGGTATACATTCCACCCCTGTCGTTTTGCCAGACTGCTCGTTCCGGGTTCAACTGTATACTCGTAATATACTTTCTGAATGGGTGGTGCTGCCGTCAGCACTTCAGGCTCCGATTCGTATTTTTTTCCTGATTTTGTTTGAATGGTTAGTTTATAACTACGCCCTACTACCCCCTTGATACCCGTCGCCGATGTCACATAGACCCCGCCCGAGCTTTGCTCTTTCAGCACCTCCTGATTACCCTGATTATCCGAAATGGTTACCGTAGCGCCCGTTTCGAGTAGGTTCAGGCTTTTATACGAATAATCGGCCGTTCGGGTCAATTTAACCGAGTAAGGCCCTGGCTGATCGGTAATTTGCCCCTCCACAACAAGCGAAGCCGGTATACTGACCGCATCGGGCTGGAACTCTGTTACGCAGGAAGCCACAAATACCAGCCAAAAGAAAGAGCGAAAGAGTGACTGAGTGAACGAGCGAACGGCTGACGCACCAGCAAAAACCATTCGCTCGTTTACCATCCGTTGCCGCACTCGTTTAGTGAATCGTTTCATCAGAATTTGAAATTATAGGTCAGAGATGGAAACGCGGTGCCGAAAATGGATAGTTTATACGCATCACTGGCCGAAGCTGGACTTAGCTTATAAAAAATGGAATAGGCATTTTTATGGGCGTATACATTATATACCGAAAACACCCAGCTACTCTGATTCCGCTTTTTCTTGTCCGGGTTTTGCTCAAACGTCATGGAGAAATCAAGGCGGTGATAATCTGGTACGCGCTGCTGATTTCGATCCAGGTATATTGGAACCTGTACGCCACCGATTCGGGAAATTGCTGCGGGTTGCGTGGTTGGACGTCCAGTGCTGTACGTAAAATTGAGCGACATACTGAACCAGGCTGTCGGGCGATGCGTGGCCAGAATGTTGATCGTATGCGGTTTATCGTAATTGGCTGGATACGGATTGCCGTTGTTCACCCGTTCGCTGGCAAAAGGGCTGTCCATCGTGAGGAAGGTCCGGGCAAAGGTGTAGCTCATAAAGCCTGTCCAGCGCCCCTTATTTTTCCGTAACAGCCCTTCCAATCCATATGCGTGACCACTTCCCTGCACAATCTGGGTTTCAACCGCCTGGGCCAGTTGAAGTTCGGCCCCATCCCGATAGTCGATGGCATTGGTCAGCGTCTTGTAATACACCTCTCCCGAAACTTCGAACGCATTGTCGGGTGTATTCCGAAAATACCCCAGCGACCATTGATCAGCAATGACAGGTTTGGTATACAGATCGCTCAGGTGCCAGCGCGACGTAGGCAGGGCGGCTGTTGTATTGGTTACCTGCTGAATATATTGTCGTAAACGGCTATAGCCCGCTTTTATTGATTTTCCCTCGCCTACCGACCACCGTAATGCCAGCCGAGGCTCCAGCCCGCCCATTGTATTATAAATTTTACCAGCCCCGTATGTCTTTGTCGACGTTACAGTCTCGTCCTGACGCGGGCCATTTTCCTGGTACGTTCGTACGGTAGCCGGTCCTCGATTCAGCAAGGTAGAATACCGCAACCCGGCAATGAGCGATACGTCGGCATTCAGCTTCCATTCGTCCTGAATGTAAGCGGCTAGTTCATAGGCCTGTTCCTGGGCTATATCGATCGGCAAAATGTTGGAGTACGGCCCCGGAATTCGGGTATTGGGCTGGATGGAATAGTCAATAGCACTAATCCCTCCCTGCCACTGATGGGTCTCATTCAGTGTATAGGTCAGATCTGATTTGATTTGCCGATGCCAAACGCCCGATTTTAAATCAAACGCGTTGGCCGAATCGGGTACCGACAAATCGGCCTTGTAGTGGCTAAAAATGACCGATGTAGCCAGGTTCAGTTGCTTACTCATAAAGTAATTCCAGCGAACCGAGCCAGTCATTGTCTGGTAATTGAACTTCGTTGACGACGCATTGATCTCCTGACCCGATAGCGAATCGGATGCTAGTTTGAACACATCTGTACTGACATAGCCCGTAAATGTGATCGTATTTTTCTCGCTGGGCTGGTACTTAAGCTTGGTCGTTACATCGTAGAAATTAGCCGTTGTGCCGCGTAAATTGGGGGGAGCCAGCTTAAAAAGGAAGTCGTTGAACGAGGCCCGGACGGCAGCCAGAAATGAGAGTTTATTCTTGACAATAGGCCCTTCTACGCCCAGACGGCTCGAAATAAGACCAATACCGCCATTGATTCCCCACTTCTGCGCATCCGGCTCTTTGATTTTCACATCCAGCACCGACGAGGCCCGGCCACCATAGGCTGCCGCAACCCCTCCCCGATTCAGCGTTACGTCGCGCACGACGTCGGGGTTAAACACTGAGAAGAATCCCATCAAATGCCCTGAATTGAATACCGGGGCATCATCGAACAAAATCAGGTTCTGATCCGTACTTCCTCCACGCACGTTGAAACCAGGCGCTCCCTCACCCACGGTTGTGACCCCAGGTAGCAGCAGCAGACTTCGCACAACATCGACCTCACCCATCAGTGGCGGAATTCGTCGAATGCTTCGGATGGTCAACTGCGAGACTCCCATTTCAACCTTTCGCACATTCCGGTCGGGGGCTTCGCTCGTCACGACGACCTCCTCCAGATCTTTGGAGTCATCATCCATCATTACTTCGCGAAAAAGGGTACTATTCAGCACGATTGTATCCTGACGCGATCGGTAGCCTACATGGGAAAACCGCAGAACGTACTTGCCAGGTGGAAGTTGTACGGTGTAGAATCCATCTTTAGCGGTCACATACCCTTTCGATACATTCAGTACAACGATGTTTACCCCCTGAATGGGTTTGCTGGTTTTGGCATCCTTAACATAACCCGTAGCTGAAAAGGTTGCTGAAGCGCTATTGGTGTTTGGCCTTTGCTGGGCAAAAGCCCCGTTGAGTACACAATAGAAAACGAACAGTACAGGTAATAACCGCATAGAGCCGGGTTTAGGATGCGCAGGATAGAATCAGATTAGTTATCGGGGAACCTTACAAACATAAAGAGCTAATTCGCTGGATTTACCCTCTTTACGTTCTTATTAACTGATAATTAATCCTAATCGATCCTGCCTTTCTCCTACTTACGCAACCGCTCCCGACGCCGTTGCAGGTAGTCGGTCATTTCCTGAAGGGTAAGCGCATTAAATGTCATAGCTTTCGTCAGGCCACCTTTTCGACCAACGGCGACACCGTAATGCATATCCAAGAGACCGGCCAGATCATGTGCGTCGGGGTTGATACTTAACATCACTCCCTGCTGCATGGCGTAGTCGATCCAGCGCCAGTCGATGTCGAGTCGGTAGGGGCTTGCGTTGATTTCAATAACAACGTTATGCTCGGCACAGGCATCAATGATGGCCCGGTGATCGATGGGATACCCTTCGCGGGCAAGCAGCAGACGACCTGTCGGGTGGCCCAGAATGGTTGTGTATGGATTTTCGATAGCCTTCAATAAACGCGTGGTGGCTTTTTCGAGCGACATGGTCAGGGTCTGGTGTACCGAAGCGACGACATAATCAAATGTAGCCAGGGTAGCGTCGTCGTAATCGAGTGAGCCATCGCCCAGAATATCGGATTCGATACCTTTGAAAATGTGAAAGTCAGCCCCAAAACCGGCGTTTAGCTGATCAATTTCGGCCTGCTGTTGTCGAACCCGATCAGCATCGAGGCCATTGGCGTACGAAGCCGTTTTGGAATGATCGGCAATACCAAAATAAGTCAGACCTAATTCACGGCAATAGGCAGCCATATCGGCTACCGACTGCTTGCCATCCGACCAGGTACTGTGATTATGAAGGGTTCCACGCAGATCATCCCAGGTTACTAACTCATCGCTCTGATGGTTAGCCGCCCAGCGAAACGCAAAGGCATCCTCCCGCATCTCAGGGACGATATAAGGCAATCCAGCACGGGCGTAAATAGCTTTCTCCAGTTCATCCGTTGTGCCCGTTGCGACTTCCGATAATACGCTGGAATAGGCCACCTGCAACAGCGATGCGCCCCCTGCCCCAACCTGCTGCAAATGCGATTCGGTAGCCGTTTGAATAAACAACTGCCGGTTCATCTGCTCGGCCGGATATAGGAGTAGCTCAACCTGCACATCAAAACCAGCGAGCTTTCCCCGCCAAACGAATGGCGACGACTCCTGTTGATTCTGCTCCAGATTAGGGAGGCTTTGCAGAGTCAGCATGGCCGAAAGCGGATCATTGGTTTGCACAAGCAGTTGCACGGTATCCACCTCCTGCGCTTTCCGACGTACCTGCCCACTGATTTCAACCCGCTCAAAATGGGCCGATAGCTGGTCATCTAATAGCTTTGCGATCAGGGCCGCTTTATCCATCCTGACCTTTCCCTGTTGTTCCTGTAAGAATTCCAGAGCCGCCAGAATTTTCTCCTGCGTACTGGCTCCAAAACCTTTTATTTTAGCAATCTCGCCATTCTCCCCCGCCCGTTGCAAGTCACGCAGGTTATCGATGCCCAATTCGCGCCAGAGCGTTCGTACCTTCTTAACACCCAGGCCTTTAATGCGAAACATATCCAAGACCCCTTCCGGTGTTTGGGCCAGCAATTCGTCTAGCTCTGTCAGACGGCCCGTTTCGGCAATTTCCCGGATTTTCTGGGCGACTGATTTGCCCACTCCCTGCAATTTGACCAACTCCTCAACGGGTAAATTGGCTAAATCGGCGGTCGATTTATCAAGATTGAACGCGGCTGTCTGATACGACCGGGTTTTAAATGCATCGCGGTCATGGAGTTCCATTAATCGGCCCGTCAGTTCGAGCAGATCAACGATTTCGGAATTAGTCATACAAAAAGGGCAATTTACTCCGCAAGTTAGGCAATCGGTCAGATTTCAGCAGCGCTCCGGACATGGCCAGCCTACCTTTACCCCATCAAAACCAATTAACCGATTCAACCTTAGGTCACTAATAAGTTATGGAACCGACTCAATCTAAATCCGAATACGATCCTTACCTGTGGAAACAAGCCAAAGCCCGCGCTGGTTTTCAGATGCATCTGCGTTCTTATTTCATCATCAATGCCGGATTATGGCTAATCTGGATTGTCAGTAATGTTACGATCCAGTCGTTTACGCGCTTTAGTTACCTATTCCCCTGGCCTATTTTCCCGATGCTGGGTTGGGGCATTGGCCTTGCCTCCCACTATTTCCATGTGTATCATGGTGGCAGCGAACGGTCGATGGTTGAAAAAGAATACCAGAAACTAGTACGGCAACAGGGGTAATAGTTACCGGACGCTCAAGAAGGTATCTGAATGAGTAAGGGCAGGTTTAAGAACCTGACTCCACGATGTGAGTCGAACTACACGTTAAGGGTTCGACTCACTTGTGTTGTTCACTGGTTAATCACCAGGCCATACTTTGTGAGCAGCCCCGGCAGATTGTGTAGTGAGAAACGCGCCTTTTTGAGTTTATTTTCTTCGGGGTCAATCACCAGATTGTATGAACTGGAAAAATCAGTCTGTGTCAGATCATTACCTTCGAACTTGGTCAGCTCCAGATTACAGTTTGTGAAGGCAGTTCCGGTCAATTCACAGTTTAGAAAAAAGGCTTCCCGTATCGAGCAATCGATAAACGAAGCCTTTTTTAATTTTCGGTTCAGAAAAACGGTGTAATCGAGTTGACACGCCTGAAAATCGACATGAAAACCAAATGGATTGCACACTCCGAAATCAACGTGAGCAAGCTGACAATTCGAGAACCGAACTTCGTAGAGCTTTGTGTTTTTCAATTGAACCCGCGTCAGGTTACAGGCTTCAAACCGACAATCAACAAAGCTGGCATTGTTGAGCATGGCCTGGGTCAAATCCAGCTTTCTGAACGTACACTGCTCAAACTCATGTCCAGACCACTGTTCAATCACCTTTGTCAGTGGGTCGAAAATCTGATCGTAGTATTCCATTTACCCGAATGCTAAACGGCTACCGGAGCTTTAATCGCTGGATAAGGATTGTAGTTTTCGAGTGTAAAATCGCCGTAACTGAAGTCGAAAATAGACCTTATGTCGGGGTTCAGGCGCATGGTTGGTAACGGACGAGGCTCACGGGAAAGCTGCGTTTCGACCTGCTCCAGATGGTTCAGGTATAGGTGCGTATCTCCGCCTGTCCAGATAAATTCGTGGGCAATATAACCGCACTCCTGCGCGATCATCATGGTCAGCAGGGCGTAGCTGGCGATATTAAAAGGGACACCTAGAAAGACGTCGGCACTACGCTGATAAAGCTGGCAGGAAAGCCTCCCATCGGCTACGTAAAACTGCATCAGCAAGTGGCAGGGGGGTAAAGCCATACTCGGTACGTCGGCGGGATTCCAGGCCGAAATAATCATCCGTCGGGAATCGGGTGAGTTTTTAAGTTGCTTCAGCACTTCCTGCAACTGATCGATGACTCGTCCGTCGGGAGCGGCCCAGCTTCGCCATTGTTTGCCATAAACAGGCCCCAGGTCGCCATTTTCGTCGGCCCATTCATCCCAGATCGATACACCATTGTCTTTCAGGTACTTGATATTCGTATCTCCTTTGATGAACCAGAGCAGTTCATGAATAATGGATTTGGTATGAACCTTTTTAGTGGTCAGGAGTGGGAAGCCATCTTCCAGATTGAAACGCATCTGATAGCCAAATACGCTGATCGTGCCGGTGCCGGTACGGTCTGTTTTGCGCGTGCCATGCTGAAGAATATGGCGAAGGAGGTCGTGATACTGTTGCATAATCAAAAGTCGGAAGTCGGAAGGGATAAGTCAACCGTTAGGCAAAAATAAACCCCTCAACCAACGAAGGCGAGGGGTTTATTTTTAGGCATTGGCTGCGCGTCATTCGGTCATTACAGTTTGAGCGAACAATCGTTAGTTTAGGCTTGTGCTTTTTTCATGCAGCAGGCATAGAGTGAGGGCAGATTCTCAAATCTGCCCTGGTGAGGTTTCTCAAAACCGAACGGTTGGTCTGGCTCGGTTTTGAGAAACCTCACCAGGCAGGTTGTAAGAACCTGCCGCCACGAATGAAAACAGTTCTTAGGCTTGTGCTTTTTTCATGCAGCAGGCATGGCTGCCTTTTTCGCAGGATTTTTCGCAGTTTTCTGATTTCGCCTTTTTGGCTTTTTTCTCTTTACGAATTTCTCCGGCGAACGAAACAGTAGTCAGGGTGGTCAGCAGGGCCAACCCGAGCAGGGCTTTTTTCATGGTCAATGTAGTTTAGCAGGGTTTTTATGCGATAACGCATCTTTCCCAATTTTATGCAAAAACTACGCCATTGCGTTGAAAATCATTCCTGAATATCGAAAGAGTAAGTAATATCGGCAGACGGGCGAAACTGAGCTGTTGCGGAGCAATACTTATCCATCGACAGGTCGATTGCCCGTTTTACCTTGTCTGTATCAAGTTTGCCCTTCAATAAGTACGTAATATGTATTTTGCGGAATGGAGCTGGATGGGCATCTTTTTCACGCATCCCATCGACCTTCAGCCGGAAATCTTCGATCACATACTTTTGTTTTTGCAGAATCAAAATGACATCGATAGCGGTACAGCCAGCCAGTCCCATCAGCAGCATTTCCATTGGTCGGGCCCCGGCATTATGTCCGCCAATATCGGTAGCCGCATCCATATGCTGGGCAACTCCCGATTTGCCGATGGCTTCAAAATGGAAAGCATCATCGACGCGCACCAGTTCGATCTGCATTGTGTTAAATTCCTGAGTAGCAGTAACGGGTTGTGAATCAAGCATTGTCTTTTTTGCGTTTATAAGCTAAACTGTTTATATTCACCATCTCAAAGTAAATAAAACCATGTCCGAAAAATTCACCGACGATCTTTTCGATCTTAAAAACGACCGCCGGTTAAGCGTTTACTTGTACCGGGCAGGGTTCGGCGCCTGGTTACTTTATATTGTTTCGGGAGCACGATTTATGCAATCGGTGAGTATGTACCGAACAGATTTCGGCGTGTTCTCGTTCTTTCTGATGGTCATGGGTTTGTCGGCTTCCATGATTTATGATTACCATCATCACCGGAACGAGTTCGATCAGAAGAAAAAATGGCTGGCCATCAGTTATTTAGTCCTGGCGGCACTCGTCTATTTTTTCATCCTACACAACGAGCCTATCAATCTGGATCATCTTTTCGGGAAAGGTTTATTTTAGATAGAACACGGATTGTTGTGATGATTATGATTTACACAGATCATACGAATCATAAAACAGTGTTTTATTACGCCTTGAGAGCAGCCTGCCAGCCCGCATACGCTTTTTCTACAGCCGACCGTTCGACATTGGGCGTTATGGAAACTTTACCCGCGTTTAATGTCTGTAAATGATCGAGGCTTTTAAACAGTCCGGTTTTCAGGCCAGCCAGATAAGCCGCTCCCAAAGCCGATACGTCAGGCATGTCGCGGTTGACAACCGGCTTCCCAAGCAAATCGGCCAAAAACTGTACAACAAACTGATTGGCACTAATTCCACCGTGTACCATTAGTTCGTCTAACGGTATTCCGGTATCCTGCTCCATAGCTACGAGCACATCCTTGATCTGATAGGGAATGGATTCCAGGGCCGCTCTGACTACATGATTTTTCGTTGAACCGAAAGTCAGCCCGGAGATCGACGCTTTGCGGGTCATTTGCCAGTGAGGAGCCCCTAAACCGCTAAAGGCTGGAACAATATAAACGCCACCATTGTCGGGTACAGCCGTTGCCATCTCTTCCGTTTCGCGGCTCTCCGCAAAAAGTCCCAGGCTGTTCTTAAGCCATTCAATGGTAGCGCCACAGGTCACGATCACTCCTTCCAGAGCATAGTCTACCGAACGTCGGCCCGGCCGCTCTTCAGTGCTCCAGCAAATGGTCGTGACCATACCCTGTTGCGATGTAATAGGCTCCTCTCCAATATTCATCATGATCGAGCAGCCCGTTCCTAAAGTAGCTTTTGCCGTTCCCGGTGCAAAACAACCTTCGCCAAAGGCGGCCGCGTGTGAGTCACCAATCAGGCTGGTAATGGGTAAGGTTTGATCGAATAACCCGTTGAAATTCGATTCTCCGAAAAAGGTCGAAGACGGTTTGGGTTCAGGCAGATTTAGTGTCGAGAGCCCAAACGCAGCGAGCAGTTCCTGATCCCAGCTTAACGTTTTTAGGTTAAAAAACAGTGTGCGGGATGCATTGGTATAATCGGTAAGGTAGTGCTGGCCATTGGTCAGTTTATAAAGCAGCCACGTATCGACCGTACCAAAGTACGCTTTTCCGGCATCGACGGCCTGCCGAACCTTCTCGTCATTCTCGTATAGCCAGATCAACTTGGTTCCCGAAAAATACGGGTCGATGAATAGCCCGGTTTTTTCCTGAATGCGTTGCTCAAGCCCTTCTGCTTTCAATCGCTCACAGATTTGAATAGAGCGTTTACACTGCCAGACAATGGCATTATGGAACGGAACGCCTGTTTCATCCCAAACGACAAATGTTTCGCGCTGATTCGAAATACCACAGGCGCCAATAGCCTTCAGATCACCGCCTTCAGCCGCGAAACTTCCGATGCATTTTCCCACCGAAATCAGTACGTTTCGGACTAGCTCTTCCGGGTCCTGCTCAACGAATCCATCACCAAAATAGCTGGTTATCAACGGCTCCGAAGCCCGTGCGGCTACCTGCCCGTTCTGGTCAAATAAAAGCGTTTTGGTGCTGCTCGTCCCCTGGTCAATGGCAAGAATGTAGGAATTGGTCATTTAACTTAATGAATAATGGATAATGAATAACGCAAAATGAATAATGGAGCGAATAGATGGATTCCCTAATCACATTATCCATTGTTCATTTTACATTATTCATTTTTCTCTGTTCGTTTATCAATGATTACGGCCAGTAGGATGACGAATCCTTTTACCACCTGTTGCCAGAAAGGCGATACGTTCAGAAGGACCAGGCCGTTGTTCAGCACACCGATGATAATAGCCCCCTGCACCGTACCGAGTATGCTACCCCGTCCGCCAGAGAGGGATGTACCCCCGATGACAACAGCCGCTATCGAATCGAGTTCATAACTAGTTCCGGCGTTAGGCTGAGCCGAATCCAGTCGTGAAGTGACGAGCAGGCCCCCAATAGCCGCTAGTCCTCCGGCAATGGTATACACGGCCATTTTGATCCTGTCGATATTCACGCCCGACAACCGGGCTGCGCTTTCGCTACCACCGATGGCATAGATGTAGCGACCCAACCGGGTTTTATTGGTGACCAGAACGGCCATAGCGACAATAAGGCCCGATAACCAGACCGGAACCGGGATGCCTAAAAACCAGCCCGTTCCCAGGAAGGTAAACGAGTCGCCAAGTCCTGTGATTGGAAACCCTTCCGTCCAGAGCATCGTCAGGCCACGGGCAATGGTCAGCATCGCCAGTGTGGCCACAAAGGGCGGCAATTTAAAGCGTGTAATAGCCCAGCCATTGAACCAACCCAGCGCCGAACCCGTCAGGATACCAGCCAGCATTGCTCCCAATAAGGTAAAACCAATGTATAAATTGGCCGACGGAATAGGAATACCGTTGCGCAGAAGGCCAGCCGTAATCGCCCCCGACAGAGCCAAAACGGAACCTACCGACAGGTCAATACCGGCTGTCAGCACCACCAGCGTCATACCCGTTGAGATGCATACATTGACGGAAATCTGCCGGAGCACATTCCAGAAATTGGCCACAGTCAGAAACTTATCCGATAGCAGACTGATCCCCAGGCAGAGAATGAACAGCGCAATCAGCGATTGAAATCGCGTTAGGAAAGGTCGATAGGTAGTTGCGGTTAGGTGCATAAGTTAAAGGGAGAAAGAGTGAATGAGTGAAAGAGTGATTGGGCGAAATGACTTTATTCGCTCAATCACTCTTTCACTCTTTCGCTCATTGATTTTGGTATCGCAGCCTTCAGAATCACATCTTCAGTGGCTTCGCTGACAGCTATCTCGGCAGTTAAAATACCTTCGCTCATAACCAGAACGCGATCCGAAATAGCCAGGATTTCGGGCAGTTCCGACGAAACCACCAGAATCCCCATGCCTTCATCGGCCAGTTGCAGAATGAGCTTATAAATTTCGTTTTTGGCATTTACGTCGATACCCCGTGTGGGTTCATCGAGCATCAGCAACTTTGGATTTGTCGCCAGCCACTTCGAAAGCACAATTTTCTGCTGATTGCCACCGCTCAGGTTTTTGGCCGTCTGCTTTTCTGAAGGCGTTTTAATTTTCAGATCGGCTACGTATTTCTTTGCCAGTGTGGTTTCTTTAACCTGACTCAGCAAACCAGCGTGTTCAATTTTTTCGAGGACTGTCAGGCTGATGTTGGTTTGCACGTCCATGCCCAGCACCAGGCCATCCTTTTTACGGTCTTCCGGCACCAACGCCATACCCGAACGGATTGCATCAGCCGGAGTTTTCGGCAGAATCGACTTTCCATCGAGGTATACCGCTCCCGAACAACGCTTTGGATGAAGCCCGAAAAGGGATTCCAATAGCTCCGTCCGCCCGGCCCCCATCAACCCAAACAGTCCGACCACCTCACCCCGCCTTACGCTGAACGAGATGTTTTTGAGCTGATTTTCCTGCACGCGGACCGGGTGTTTCAGGCACAGGTTTTCGACCGACAGCAATGATTGAAAAGCATGACCCGTCGTTCTCCGGCGAATCGTGTTAATGTCGCGACCCACCATCTTCCGAATGAGTGTATCATGGTCAATGCCCTGCATACTACCCGATTCAATGGATTTACCGTCACGCAAAACAACGTATTGGTCAGCAATGGTAAATAGTTCGTCTAGTTTATGCGAGATATAAACAATGGCTTTGTTTTCCTTCCTCAGATCGTCGATAATCGTGAACAGAACCGCTACCTCGCTCTCGCTGATCGCCGACGTCGGCTCATCCATAATGATCACGTCCGACTCAACGAGCAACGCTTTTGCCATTTCGACTACCTGCTGCTGACCCACTTTCAGTTCAGACACCCGTGTTTCAGGATCGATTGGCAGTTTGAGTCTGGCCAGTAATTCCTGCGTTTTGATCCGCATCGCGTTCTTGTCTAGCGTACCCCAGCGCGTGGTGATTTCGCGGCCCAGAAAGATATTTTCCGTGATAGTAAGATACGGAATCAGATTCAGTTCCTGATGGATAATAGCAATACCACAAGCCTGCGCATCGCGGATGGAGCTGAACCGAACAGGCTCCCCATTGAACCGAATTTGTCCTTCGTAATCCGGGTAAACGCCCGAAAGAATTTTCATCAGCGTGGATTTCCCGGCTCCGTTCTCACCGATTACGGCGGTTACTGCGCCTGCCCGAAACTCCAGACAAACCCCGTCCAGCGCCGTTACGCCCGCAAATCGTTTGGTGATATTTTCGGCTATTAACATGGGGTAGCTTTTTTGTCATTGATGGTCATTTGATAGTCATTGGTTTTTTTTTGAGCCCCAGTGTTAGTGACTATGAATGACAATTAATGCCTATCTAATGACCTCTACTGAAATCGGAATCACCTCTATAGTCTCCAGATGCAAATGCGCTTTGTTTAGCTCGATGGCACCGACGAAGTTGATTGTTGCGCCCGGTTTGGCGTTAGCTTTCAGCGGTGGCACCACCTTGTTTCGAATAATCGTATTCAGTTCGGCCGATACATTGTTGAGATCCATTGTATTATCAAATTCCGTAATCTGGATCAGGCCGGAGGCATCGCGAACGGCATTTCCGAAAATGTACTCCGTCGCCAGCTTAACCGATTCACCTGAGGGCAGTAAGATGGTAATGTCGTTGTCGCCAACGGCTGTTACGTTGCCCGTCCCTTTCACCAGAAAATAGCGGATGTTGCCAATGCCCAGCGCGTGCGAGTGGGTGTTGAATGCCTTCTCCTTGTCGGTTTTTAACAATGAAAGAAGCGCGTCGAACTCAGTAGCTTTTGCTGTTGCGGGTAGGAGCTTGTTGGTCCAGAATGCACTGGCGTAGGAAGCCGCATCAAATGGCTGACCAGCATTGGGTCCTGCCGATGCCTTTACTTCGTCCAGTCGTTTGAAATAAACCGAGTTATAAGCCACAACCGCCAGCAGGACGAGCAGCATGGTGTATTTCAGTGTGTTTTTCGGCATTGTTGGTCAGGATTTTTTAGTGGCCGGATAATCCTTGATATTCCCCTGATCAATCAACTCAACGGCCACGGGGATCTTTTTAGCGAAGTCGCGTTTACCCTTGAAGTACGCATCGGCAAACTGAGCGGCTGTTTTAGCCATCGTCTGGGGCGATTGCAATCCGGTTGCCTTGATCTTTCCATCGCGGATGGAGTTCATCACATCGTCGGCCCCGTCGAAGCCAAACACACCCACATCGTTCGCTTTGCCAGCCGCTACCAACGCCTGATACGCACCCATAGCCATCGCATCGTTTCCGCAAAAAACCGCATTGATGTCGGGATGCGCCTGAAGAATGGACTCCAGCACCTCCATTGCCTTATTCCGGTCGAAATCGGCGCTTTGCTGGGCCACCATCTTAAAATTCCTGTACTGATCAACCACACTATGAAAGCCTTTCGAACGGTTCCAGGTGTTGTTGTCGCCCACTAATCCCAGAATCTCAACGTAGTTGATCGGTGTGTTAGACGCTTTGGCGCGTAAGGTCTGAACGAAGTACTTGCCGATAGCCACGCAGCCCGAATAGTTGTCGGACAGAATCTGGCAGGTTGCCGCCCTGGGCGAATTGACTTCCCGGTCCATACAGAACACGGGGATACCGGCTTCAATGGCTTTGCGTGCGTTGACAATGGAGCCGTCGGAATCGGTTGGATTCAAGAGAATAGCGTTGAAACCCGACACGATGGCGTTCTCAAAGTGATCGCTTTCGAGGGCCGTGTTGTTCTGCGAATCGAAGATTTTGGTTTCGTAACCCAACGCTTTGGCTTCAGCAGCCGCTGTTTCGGCCAGCACCACAAACCACGGATTATTGAGTGTTGACACGATGACGGCTACCTTCTTCGGGCCATTAGCGTCCGTTTTACTCGTACAGCTTCCTGCCAGTAGCAGCAGGAGTAGCAGGACGAATAAGCGACTGTATGTGAGTAAATTATTCATATAGTTTAGTTTTTTTGTCATTCCGACGATAGGAGGAATCTCAGGTCTGAGTAATAGTCAAGTTTGAGCTTCCTCCTATCGTCGGAATGACAAAATACTACGGCATTACTGTTACGATAACGCGCTGATAGCGAGTCAGTGACGGTGTTCCGGTGTCGGTCACAGCCAGGATGACATGAAACGTTTCGGGCTTCGTCACGGTCGGCGCTATGATGAAGGCATTTTTTTTCCGTTTATCCTGTATCTCCAACGCCCGACTACTTTCGAACGTACCTGGTTCCCGGTAATAAATCCATTCGTAGGTCAGCGTATTGCCATCGGGGTCGGAAGAGCCGTCGGCGCTCAGCATGACTTTCTCACCGCTTTTTGCCTGTACCTGATTTGGATGACCTAATTTGGCAATGGGTGGATGATTGGCCTCTTTGTAGGGCTTGATGGTCCAGTCGATGCGGGCAGCAAAATCGTGTTGATACGCTTTCCGCCACCGCCAGATCGTCGCTTTATTGCTGGTGTACCAACCACTGTCGACACCCATCACTTCATCCTCGGCATCGGACCAGAACGGACGAGTTTCGGGTTCGTAAAACCACTTGCGCATACGGGGGGTATAGAACTCGTAGCGGCCACCCCAACTACCATAATTCGGATGTTCAGGATCACTTAAGCCATTGTCGATCAGAAACAAAAACGTCGGCGTATCGCCTTCCATCAGGAATTTTGTAAACGGATGTTCGGCTCCCAACGGCCCGTGATTTTTACGGATGTTTTCGTCAAGCCAGGGGTTATCGACCAGACTGAAATCTGCGCCCTGGAACCGCCCGTGAAACTTATCGCCACTGATCCCGCTCCACGTTGCCTGATGATAGGCTCCCCCGGCATGAAAACCGGGGCTGGCAATGTAAAACAGATTCGGAAAGGTCTTCCGAAGCCAGGGCCCCGTATCGTCCTGGTCGGAAATGGTATAAACCCGGAGCTTGGCCACAAATTTCTCGACATCGTCGGGTGCACGCGTTTGCCGTACTTTCCAGAGCGCCTGCGCCAGACAGTTGGCCCCTCCCCAAACCGGAATCCAGACGGGCCGATCATCTTTTTTATCGACAACCGAAATAATCCAGTCCGAGCCTTCCGAATCTTTCCCCGGCCCAACGGCACCCATGCCAAAATTAGGATAGCCCGACTTGATGATGCTGGTCAGATACTGCGTTTCGGGATAGCCTTTTTCGTGCAGCAATAAATTCGACCGGACCTTCCCGTAGGCCGTTACAATCTGCCGGATACGCTCTGGCGCCACCCGATCTTTCTGATGAACCGAGGTAGTGGCTATCAGACCCTCTACATCCCATTGATTGGAATACGTCAGGAAACGAACCATCGACTGGGCATCATCGGGTTCATTTTCGATATCCGTCAGCACCAGTACCCGTAATTTTTGCCCGGCTTGTTGAGCCTGACTCGGCACAGTTGGCAGCCCGAGCAGCAGGAGCCATATAACTAGATAAGCAGGTTTCATGGGTTTATTCGTATTGGGTTCACGCTACGGAACAACGGTAACAATGACTCGCTTGTACCGCGTTAAGGCGGGTGTGCCTTTGTCGGTCACTTTCAGGATGAAATGAATGGTTTGCGGACTGGTCACTTTGGGAGCGATTGGCCGGGCCTCGTAGATGTTCGTGACAAAATTTTCGTACAAAATAACCCCCTGGTACGTTCCCACTTCGGGGTATTGCATCCAGCGAAAACTCATCGAATCGCCGTCGGGGTCGGTAGAGTCGGATGCCCGCAGGTAAAACATCTCTCCCGATTTCACGGTCAGATTTTCGGGATGCGACAAACGGGGCACAGGTGGGTGATTCGCTTCCTGATACGATTTGGTACACCAGTCCATCCGGGCCGCAAAATCATTCTGAAATTCAGTACGCCAACGCCAGATGGTAGCCATCGTGCTTTTTGCTGGCTTTGGCCCACTGGTCGAAGGAGCCGCCATAAAGGTTCTTGGGGTTAAGACCGAATCGGATGCATTGGTCCAGATGGGGCGCGTTTCAGGCTCCTCAGCCGGAGCACTGGCGGGCTTGTTCCGACTGGGCACTAGGTTAGGCTGTTGCAGAATATAGCGTCCTCCCCAGCCACCCCAGTCGGGATGCTCTGGTGCATTCAGTCCATTAGGAATCAGGCCCAGAAAAGAGGGCGTATCCCCTTCCATGCCAAAGGCCACGTCGGGATACATCGCCCCCAAGGGACCATGCCCTTGTTGAATATTTTCGGCTATCCACGCATCACTGACATATTCCGGGCGCGTACCGGGTTCGTTGGTGTTGATACCGCGCCAGGTAGCAAATTCATACCCATAACCGGGACTGACGACATAGAACACGCTCGGAAAGGTCTTACGAATCCAGGGGCCACTATCGTCCTGATCCGAAATAGTATATACGCGAAGTTTGCGGTAAAGCCGTTCCGCCTGCTCTGGCGTTCGGCTCTTCTGAATCGTCCAGAGGGCCTGGGCTAGCGTGTTGACGCCCCCCCATGCCGACACCCATAGTGGGCGGCTGTCGGGTTTTTCCAGTTGCCGGATAATCCACGACGACCCTTCGGAGTCTTTACCGTCGCCCACTCCACCCATGCCATACACGGGCAATCCTTTCTTGATAAGCGTTTTGAGCACCTGCGCCGTTGGGTAACCCGGTTCATGTTTCAGCAAATTGGGCTGCACCTTTCCATAGGCATCCACAATCCGATGAATGGTTTCGGGAGCCACCCGTTTTTGCAGGTGAATGGAGGTTGTCGCTACCAGTCCTTCAATGTCCAGTTGATTGGCATAGGTGAGCAGGCGAACCAGAGACTCCGAATCATCCGGCTCATTTTCAATGTCGGTCAGAATCAGTACCCGCTGTTTATTTTCCGGTGACTGGCCATGGCTAGACGAAGGTAAACTCGCCAACAGGCATAGAGTGATTAAACAAAGAATATGTTTCATGTATGGTTTAGGATAATTTGTAGAGACGCCATACCTGGCGTCTCCTGACCGGATGGTTGCTGTCGCCAATGAGACGCCAGGTATGGCGTCTCTACAGATCCAGCAAGATCTGTGCTTCGTTCGCAATGCCTTCTTCGGATAGGCCGTAGTGATTGAAAATCTCAATCTGCGAGCCAGTAACCGTGTATTCATCGGGGATACCCATGATTCTGAATCGATTACAAAAACCGTTCTGGATCAGAAACGACGCACAGGCTTCCCCTAACCCACCAAATACGCTATGTTCTTCCACCGTCAGGATGGGGCATCCTTTGGCCGCAACTGTCGCCAGCAGGTCATAGTCCAGTGGTTTGATGGTGTGCATACTGATCACCGTTGTCTTAATGCCGTGCAGGGCTTCCAGCTTATGAGCTGCCAGCAGAGCCGGATAGACCGTTTCACCCGTTGCGATCAGTACCAGATCGTCGCCCTCGCTGATGATTCGCCCTCTACCAAATTCAAATTCCTGATTCGCTTCCGACAGTAAGGGCATGGGCTTTTTGCCAAATCGAATGTAAATCGGATGGTCGAGTTCGGCCGCTTGCCGGATCGCCTGTTCGGTCTCGAAATTATCGGCAGGAGCCACAATGATCAGGTTATGAACGGCCCGCAAAGCCGCAAAATCGTGCAGGCTGTGGTGGGTCGATCCCAATGCACCATAACTCACCCCAGCGCTGATACCGATCAGTTTTACCGGATTATCGGAGTAGGCCACGTCGGTTTTGATCTGCTCGAACGACCGTGCCGTTAGAAAACAGGCAGGCGAAACGGCAAATACCGTCTTACCCGTCGATGCCAGACCAGCGGCAACGCCCACCAGGTTTTGTTCAGCAATGCCAATTTCGATATGCTGCGTCGGGTACTTCTGCCCAAACGGCACCAGTTTACCCGAACCTCGCGAATCGCTGGTCACCACCAGAATTTGCCGGTCGGTACTAGCCAGTTCCTGAAGCGTATTCGAAAATACATCCAGATTGGCAAGGGCTCTTTGATCGACTATAGTACTTACTTCTCCCATGGTTGTATTTTATTTCTCACTGCAAGGGCACAAAGAATTGGTTGTTAAGACTTTATACCCTGGCGTCTTTGCGTCCTCGCGGTTAATTGAACGTAACTTAGCCTTCTGTCACTAATGGCTGTTCATCAGTTCGAGCTTGGCGAAAAAATCTGCGAACATCAGGTTCGTATCCAGTTGGGTATACACCCGAATCGGCCTACCAGCGTGGTTGTGAGCGTAGATTCCGGCCTGATTGATGCGGGGTGCCTGCCGAACGACGTACTGACTCGACGAAGGATCGGGCTCAAACGACGACTGTAGCGCTGTAAGCAGCACCAGCGGACTATCGCCCAGAATATAGGTTTCCCCAATGTTGATAAACCGCTGAATGCGCGCCATCAGCGTCTCCAGTGTTTCACTCAGATAAGCGCCAATTTTGCCGTGTGGCTTCACCTTCGTCAGCAATTGGGCATACGACAATAGGCACTGTCGATACACATTTCGCGGGATTTGCCACAAACGCAATGCCGACCGATTAAATACGGCTCGTGCTGCTGCCTGATCGATGTTCAGGTTGTACTCAACTTCCGAATAACCCGGTGGCGGAAGGGCCAGATCGCTGTATTCAGGGCCACCAATCCAGATGAGTGTCAGTTTGTCGGCAATTCGTGGATCGGTCAGGGCAGCCGACGCGATTTCGGTCAGTCCAGCTCCGCAAACCACGTAAAGTGGCGTTTTGGTATCGGTCCGTAAGGCTTCCTGAATGATGAAATTGACGGCGTCGTTTTTAACGGGCGTGCTATCGTTCACCATCGCCGTATTCGACCCGGCAAAGACAGGAATAGCCTTCGTTACGTTCATAGCCTGTAGGACTTCCTTCGCTTTTTTAGCCGCATTATCGGCCTGTGTTTTCGAGCGATCGAACCCATCGTTCACATGGAGATGCGAGCCGATAATAGCCCGAATTTCTACCGATGGCGACATCAGCAAATGAGCTAGTTGAAACAGCCCGTCGGGATCACCACTAAAATCATTGTCCACAATGACCCGCATCCGAGGCTCCACGCCCGCCAATCCCTTCGATTGCCCGAAGGCAGTGAATGAGAGCATTAGGCTGAGGCAAAACAGAAAGCTCCTTATTTCTATTTTTTTCATTGATTTTATTTGACAAATCGCTCTTTCGCTCAATCATTCATTCACTCAATTCCACCAGCGCCTGTTCGTACTGTTCTTTATTGGGTACACCGTGATGCCATTTTAGCTGGTTTTCCATGTAGCTGACCCCCTTCCCTTTTACGGTATGGGCAATGATCACACTGGGCTTGCCGGGTTCGAAGGGTAACGCATTGAACGCGTCGATCAGTTGGCCGAAATCATGCCCGTCAATTTCCCGGACAGCCCAGCCAAACGCATCAAATTTTTTGTCGAGGGGATCGGTGCTACACACGTCGGCAGTAGGCGCCGTAATCTGTAATCCATTTTTATCGACGATGGCGCAGAGGTTATCAAGCTTATACTGAGCCGCCAGCAGGGCCGCTTCCCAGTTTGACCCTTCGGGTAATTCCCCATCACCCAGCAACGTAAACACCCGAAATGGTTTCGCATCCAGCTTAGCCGAGATGGCCGTACCAACACTCAGCGACAGCCCATGCCCCAGCGATCCTGTATTCTGCTCAATACCGGCAATTTTTTTTGTTGGGTGACCGATATAGTGCGATTTGTAGCGGCAAAGCGTTTCCAGATCCGATTCGGGAAAGAAACCCCGGTCGGCCAGAACCACGTAGAGAGCCTCAACCGTATGCCCTTTGCTCTGAATATATCGATCACGGTCGGGCGATTTAGCCGTTTCGGGGCTAACATTCAGAACGTTGTTGTAAAGCACATTCAGGATGTCGATGCAGGATAAACTACCACCTGTGTGACCGGCATTTGCTCCAACAATATATTTCAGTATTGTTCGGCGGTATTGCGCCGACTTCTGCGCTAATTCACTGACAGTCATACCTATTAAAATCACATATTTCGTACCGTATTAATCACCCGATGATCGCTGTGGCGCTGGTATCTTATTGGGCTATTTGAAGAGCTTAGGCGCTAATTCCGTTAGATACAGCCGCCAGTTCACCCATGTATGACCACCTTCACTTTCCCGATAGGTATAGGGTAAGCCGATCTGATCGTACAAGGCCCGTAGCTTTGTGACGCTAGCATACAGGAAGTCATCTTTCCCACAGCCAATCCAGTAGAGTTTGGGTTTAGCCTGTTTCAGCGCGTTGAGTTGTTTGATGTGCTCCTCCTTATTGTAGTTCCGGGCATTTGGCCCATCGAAAAGACCCATGCTCATCACACCGATGTAGCTGAACGTACCGGGGTTGGCATTGGTAATCTGCTGTGTATGATACCCGCCCATCGACAGACCAGCAATCGCGCGGTGTGCCGGGTCTGCGATCACCCGATAGTTTGCTTCAACGAATGGAATCACATCCTTCATCAGACTGGCTTCAAACTTTCCACTGGTCATCGCCTGAACACCCGACGGACTATTGGTAGCCGCGTTGGCAAAAGCGGGTCGCTCGCCCGGAGCAGCCGCCACACTGGGCACGCCATTCGTTATCACCACAATCATCGGTTCTGCCTTGCCAGCCGCGATCAGGTTATCCAGAATATAATTGGTCCTCCCCCGGCTAACCCATCCCTCTTCGTCACCACCGGCCCCATGAAACAGATACAGCACCGGATATTTTTTTCCACTTTTCTCATAGCCGGGTGGGGTGTAAATCTCCATCCGTCGATCCATCCCTATTGTCGGCGAGGGGTACCAGACGGCCGACAAAACCCCATGCGGCACCGGCTGTACATCATAGAGTTGCGTTAGCGGTCCTGGCAACATCAACCGACTTTCGATATACGAGCCGTCGCGGGTAGCAATGGTATTGACAGGGTCGAGAATAGGAATCCCATCGACAATAAAGCGGTACTCATACATATCGGCCGGCAGTGGCCCCACCTTCGTTTCGAACAGACTCGAATCTTTAGGCGTCATCTCGATGGTATTTCGTAAATCCTTCAGCCAGGTTCCAAACAAGCGGACCGATTTGGCATTGGGTGCTTTAATGCGGAAAATCACCGAGTTATCGGGGAGTATTTCGGGCGACACTACGGGAGTTGGGCGTTGCTGCGCCCACGAACCAGCAATCAGCCCAACGTACATCAGGCCGATCAGCGCAATAAGGGTTAGAGTAGGTTTCATTGTATAGCGGTTAAGAGGGTAGACATCAGGCAAGTACGATCAATGCTTGTATACGTCCCAGCCCATGTAGTTGTGCATGGCTTCCTCCAGAATTCCGGCAGTTTTGGACGCATTCATGACGACATGGTGTTCGAACCCATTCCGACAGACGTACTGCATCAGCCCTTGCAGGTTATCGATCTGCGCCACCGCCCGGTTGCCGAACGTGTTCAACGGGTCGTTGGTCAGAACACCTTCGCCAATATAGGCTTTCATTACCCCTTTCGGGTCATCGGTGCTGATGCGTCCGAAGGTCAACGGGTTAGCGGGTGTACGACCGGCCAGCGCACCATAGGTGTTTTCTTCGCCTACGGTTGTACCGAGAATGGGGGCCGTACTGATTTCAATGTCGGGCAGAAACGACTTGGCCCAGTTGCCGCAGTGGAACAGTACACACTTATTTTCGTCGTCAGCATAGTTGTTGTTCCAGTCGACCAGGGCGCTGGGTGAACCCGAAGCCAGTTGCATGGCGTACATGCTGAGTGTACCCGTTACATCGACCTCACAGGCACTAGGAAGCATGTTCTCGCTCATGATGCTCATGCTGGTACAGACGTTACAACCGTAGTTTTGTTGAAGCGAGGTCCAGCACTGAATGGCCGTAGCGTCCAGGGCGTGTTCCTGCATGAAATCGTTCAGTACGACGTCCAGTTTGGCAATCTGTACCAGTTTATCGTCGGGTGTGCGGCCTGTGGGCGTATAGGCTTTGATGGCGTCGAGCCGATCTTTTACTGACTGATCGGCAGCCGTCAGTTTATTAGCGTTGCCCAGAATCTGAGACAGGTCTATGGTCACCACCGAAATCCCGTTGCGCTGGAGGATTTTTTCGCTGTACCGAACCGTATTGAAGGCCCCCGGTCGTGCGCCCACAGCGCCAATCCGAACATTCCGAAGCCCTTTTACGACCCGGCATACCGCCATAAAGTTTTTCAGGTCGGCTTCAAAACTAGGGTCGGATGGGTGGACAACGTGCTTGGTAGTCAGCGAGTAGTTGATCCCGAATTGGTAAAGGTTGTTACAAACTGAAATTTTGCCGCACCATGCATCCCGCCGACGGGCTACATCCATCCGGTTGAGGTCGTCAGGATAAGCCTGTATCAATACCGGCACATCCAGCCGGGCAAGTTTCAGGGTTTCGGCTACCCCCTTTTCATCGCCAAAGTTAGGCAGCACCACCAGCACGCCCATGATCTCATCGGCATGTTTTCGGAACAGTTCAGCACAGCGCTGGGCTTCCTGAAACGTCTCAACCCCACCCAGCTTGGTTGCTGATTCGTCCAGCATAATGGGATTGACGCCTACTTTCTGAAACACATCCAGCAGATCGGAGCGACACTCGCCAACGAGTTTGTCGGGAAAGAAGTCGCGGTTTCCAATGATAACACCTAAAGAGATGGGAGTACCTGTTTTTACGCTCATGGTAGATTCAAAAATTCATTGGCCGATGTAGTTAAGAATCTAAAAATCTGAACCCGACGAAGCCAAACAAAATTAAAAGCAAAAAATAAAAAACAAAAGAAATAATTCGAAAATATAGAGAAATTAACTACTAGATCTTTTCCACGAATTGTCAGAACCAATAGGTAATGAAAGCTTTATCGTAAATCGAGAGATATTACGTAAGCTTTATACAGCCCCTATTCACTAGTACTAAAGCAATTATTCTCTATAACCTACCTTTATCTTAAGCAAAAAAGAGTGAAACAACTTTCGTTTACTTTCTAAAAGACACCTACTTTTTCTTTCTATTTCGATTCTATCGCGCTCTGTATGAAAAGGGATTTCGATTATCGGTCTGCTTTTTGTTCCTGCGTTTACCCAATCCAGACCCAACGGCAAACAAGCTGAATGTCAGCCAACCAACCCAATTCAATCCAGCAAACAGCCAATTGGCGTTTATAATCATACAGTTGATACAGGTCGTTCTGAACGAAGGCCGATTCGGGAAGCAATTTTGTCCTGTCAATCGACACAAAACCCCTTACTGGCTTCTTCCTCATGAACCGATTTCGCCTACTTCCTCTGCTACTCACCGGCCTGCTGGCCTGTAGTGAACCCAATACCAATGTTACACCAACCGATCCATCTCCAGATAACCCATCAGGTTCTGCGGGCGGGCTACAGACTGAAGTAGGTGCTCCCACTGGTGCAGCCATTTCGCAAACTATTGGCCCGGATGGCGGTACCCTAACCACCTCCGATGGTAGCCTAAAACTGACTATTCCGGCCGGTGCCCTCGCTTCCTCGATCACCATTACCGCACAGCCCGTTGAAAACAAAGCTCCCGGTGGCACGGGCACAGCCTACGCACTGAGCGTAGTGGCCGCACAGGGTCGGCTGAATGCCGAGGCCCCGTTACTGACCGAAGCCCAACTAACCTTAACCTACACCGCTGACGATATCGACGGATCGGCCCCCGAAGCCCTGGGTATAGCCTATCAGGATAAGAACGGAATATGGCAGGGACAGCGCAAAGTAAAACTCGATCAAACGCATAAGACTGTAACCGTGCCCATCGATCGCCTGGCGCCGTATGCCTTCTACGAGCAGTTTGAGCTTCACACCAACAAACGCGTGCTGGCACCAGGAGAGCAGGCGCAGCTAACCGTCTATTATCAGGAAGGCGCTGAAGACAATCCTGACGTAGCGTTGGTGCCACTTACTCCCTTAAAAATCGTGTCGGCCAGTCGGCTGGTGCGCTGGACAATCAATGGCGTAACGGATGGAACCGCCCAGGGCGACAACTATGGGAACGTGGGCCAGATTACTGAAGACCGGACCCAGGCCAAAGCAAGTTACGACGCCCCCATCCGCGAGCCAGATACTAATCCAGTAATGATCGGAGCCGAACTGGATGTACACCCCTTCGGACGGGTCACCGTACTACGATCCATCCGGGTAGAATCGGCGGCACGCTTAACTGTGGGCGGTGCCACAGACAACAACCCGAATGTTGCGCTCACCATCATGGGCAACAAGCTCATGGGTACCCTTGTATCGGCCTCCCCCACGGCACGCCCATTTGTCTCCTTCATCATCGACGATTTTCGTGGAAAAGGCACCTACAGCTTCCCTAAAGACGGACCGAATCAAACCACAGCATCTGGCGCATCGGGCGAGGGCTACGCGCATGGCTACTATAAACCATATAGCACAGAATGGGTGTCGGGCAATATCCTGTTAACCATTACCGAATACAGTGGTGCCGGAAAACCCATACGCGGTACCTTAGCGGGCACTTACTACAAAGAACTAACCCCGATCGCTGTATCGGCCCGATTCCAGGGTGTTCCCTCACTCATTCCTTAGGCGGTAGAAGCCAATCGCTGATAAACGACCGGGGACAGGAGCATTTTACAGCCAGTTAAAAGCTGTAAAGTAGCTCCTCAGCCACCAAATTACCGATGTATGAATCATTTACTCCCGATACGAATAGACTTTATGATGCCTGCTTTGTAGTTGGGTATTGAGTCTATTGGCGTCAAAATGTTCTTACATTTACGTATAGTGGTTGGCCTACCAGACGACTTGATAAATCAGGAATAACCAATAAGAGCATGGAATTAATCAAGCTGCAACAACACGATGACCAATGGGCGGCAATTTTCAAGGTAGAGCAACAGAAACTTTTCAATGTATTGGCGCATCACGTCGCTGAAATCCATCACGTAGGTAGTACAGCCGTACCAGACTTACTGGCAAAACCGATTATTGACATCGCTATTGAAGCCAACACATTTCCTCCCTCACAGGCCATCATTGACCAGCTTGCTACAATCGACTATGAATACAAAGGCGAAGCAGGTATTGAAGGGCGTCATTGGTTCATAAAAGGGCATCCAAGAACATTCAATCTTCACTATTGCGCAATACGGTCGGAGGTGGTGACGAATCAACTAAAACTGCGAGATAAACTAATCGAGAACGAATCGTTTCGAAGAGACTATGAACGCATAAAGCTCGAAAACCTGACAAATAAAGACATCGACAGTTCGGACTATGCGTTAGCAAAATCAGATTTCATTCAAAAGGTAATTACTTCTAACATGGCTATACTGGATACTGGTGAACTAATCCGAACGGTGACGACCAACTACGCGAATTTCCTGGTAGCCGAGGTGAATGACCACGTCGTTAGATTAAGCGTGATGACCGAGCCTTATTTCTGGCATTACCATCCCAACTCCGACGAGACCTTTATGACAGTGGAGGGCGTTTTAATCATTGAACTGGAAACCGAAACGATTGAGTTGTTACCCGGCCAGCTCGTTACGATTCCTAAAAACGTTGCCCACCGAACCCTACCCAAGGGCGAACGGTCGGTCAACATCACATTCGAACATAGCCAGATTGAAACGGTACGGATTGACCACTAAGCAGTTAGGCTGACGCTTTTACCAACAGGGAATTACGAGCCATTTTTTCGGTTACAACAACCTGCGTTTCGGCTACGCCTTCCGAACGACGATGACTGAACTTTGTGACACCAAAAAGCAAAGAACAGTACCATGAACGTATTCGTAACAGGCGCAACCGGATTCATTGGATCGGCCGTCGTAAAAGAATTAATGGCCGCCGGGCATCAGGTAACGGGACTTGCCCGTTCGGAAGCAGCCGCTCAGAAACTCCTATCGCTCGGCGTGACACCCCACCCCGGCGACCTAACCGATCTGGATAGCCTGAAAGCCGGAGCCACAGCGGCAGATGGCATCATTCATTTAGGCTTTATCCACGATTTTACGCGATTTGCGGAAGTATGTGCGATCGATAAGACAGCTATCGAGACGATGGGGCAGGCACTACTGGGCACCGAAAAGCCGTTTGTGGTCACCTCCGGCACAGCCGTAATCAATGGCAACCAATTGCTGACCGAAGAGATGCGTTTGCAGGGACCTACGCACAATCCGCGTACGGCTACTGAACTAGCCGTAGATGCCGTGGCTGCTCAGGGGATTCGCGTATCGGTGGTGAGGCTGTCTCCCTCGGTGCATGGCGACGGCGATGTGTACGGATTCATCCCTATTTTGATTAACCTGGCCCGCGAAAACGGTAAAGTAGCTGTAATCAACGGAGGGACCAACGTGTGGCCAGGTGTACACAGACTGGATGCCGCCCGGCTCTATCGCTTGGCGCTGGAAAAAACAGCCCCCAGCGGCACCCGATACCATGCCGTGGCCGATCAGGGGGTATCAACGCGCCAGATCGCGGAGGCCATTTCGGCAAAACTCAACTTGCCTGTGGTATCATTAACGATTGAAGAAGCGCCAGCCTATTTCAACTGGTTCCAGCATTTCGCGTCGTTCAACAATCCATCGTCCAGTGCCATCACGCAGGCCATGCTGGATTGGCACCCCACCCATCCGAGCCTGATGGACGACTTGCAGGGCGATGTGTATTTTTAATGAACAATGGATAATGAATAATGTGTAATGGAGCGCAGGCAAGCTTCCAATTATTAACGCATTATACATTTCCATTACACATTATCCATTGTTCATTGTTCATTGTTCATTATGCATTATCCATTCACTTGCTATCTTTAAGCTATGAATAGCCTAGGGCCTCACCGGATCAAGACCGTTACCGAGTTTCACCAGTTGCGGGAGCTATCGAAACCGAAGCATCCACTTATCAGTGTGGTTCATTTTGACGTGTTCAAAAAACGGCAGGGAAAAGGTGTTGAACACCTGCTATTCGACTTTTACGCCATTTCGCTGAAGCGGGGCATGAACCATACCTACAAATATGGCCAGCAAACGTATCAGTATGATTTCAACGATGGCGTGATGTTCTTCATGGCACCGAATCAGGTGTTCAGCGTTCAGTTCGACGAAGATACCCGAGGACCGTCTGGCTGGATGCTCCTGATCCATCCCGATTTCCTATGGAATACGTCGCTGGCATCGACCATAAAGAAGTACGCCTTTTTCGATTACACGGTCAACGAAGCGTTGTTTTTGTCGGAAGCGGAAGAGCAGAAAATGAACCAGATCATCCGCATCATTGACGACGAATACCAGGACCGGATCGACGCGTTTAGTCAGTCCATCATTGTGTCGCAACTGGAAACGCTGCTGCACTACTCCGACCGCTTCTACCAGCGGCAGTTTATTACCCGCCAAAAGGTAAACCACGAAATTCTGGAACGGCTGGAAATCATCCTGAACGAGTACATCAACAGCGAAAAGCTCATGCTGCACGGGCTTCCTTCGGTGCAGTATATTGCGGAGAATCTGCACGTTTCACCCGGCTACCTGCGTAGTCTGCTGAAACAACTGACCGGCCAGTCGACGCAGCAAATGATCCACGAAAAACTCATTGAGAAAGCGAAGGAAAAACTCTCTACCACCCAACTATCGATATCAGAAATCGCCTACGAGTTGGGTTTCGAGCAGCCGCAGTCCTTCAGCCGCCTATTCAAAAGCAAGACCCACCAAAGCCCATTGGAATTTCGGGAGCGGTTTAACTAAGGTTTCCCAGGCGCGCTACTCCCTTACCGTGCGAAGACCAATAGACATTTAATTGGCATTGGCACTGAATACGATCTCTGCCACAGGATCTCAAATTCACCATTTCACTTTTGACTACAGCAAAAGTCGCTTTGGCTACGTCGTTGTCTGGGTGCGTGCAGACCTTTGTCTCATCAACCAATAGGGCAGAAAATGGACTTAAAAAACAGTACCGTACTCATTACGGGTGGTACCAGTGGTATCGGTCTGGAACTGGTGAAACAACTGACCGACCAGGGCGCAACCCTCATCATCACGGGCCGCAATCCTGACGCTTTACTCCGAACAAAAGCTCAGTTCCCCAACATACAAACGTTTCAGAGCGATGTCAGTAACCCACAAGACATTGAGCAATTGTATAACGAGGTAACCAAACAATTTCCGGCCCTCAACATCATCGTCAACAATGCGGGAGCCATGCGACTGATTGACCTGCAAGACCGTTCGATGGATCTGGAAAATATTACCCGCGAAATCGATACCAACCTGTCGGGAACGATCCAGATGGTACATCAATTTCTCCCTCATTTGCTGAAACAAACATCAGCGGCCATCGTCAACGTTTCGTCGGGCATTGCCTTTATGTCCTATTCGTCGGCTCCCGTTTATAGTGCGACCAAAGCTGGCGTTCGGGCCTACACCCAAGCGCTACGATTGCAGTTGGAGGATACGAATGTAAAGGTGTTTGAAATGATACCGCCGGGTGTAAACACCAACCTACAAAATGACTGGGCCGTACAGCCTAATCCAGCTATGATGATGGATGTAGATAAGATGGTACATGTGGTGGTGAACGCGTTAAAAAACGATACCTTAGAGATCAAACCGTTTCTAATTAACGTAATCAAGGCAATGAGCCGGATTGCGCCCGGCCTGATGATCAAATTCGGCCACCGGGAATTTGCAAAGCTTAAAACACAAACCAACTGATAGTCATGGTAAAAAATATCATTTCCTTAGTCTTACTGGCCGTGTCGGTCGTGCTGGCATTCAAACACGGCTGGGACACGTTCAATTACCGCAACCACCCCGAATCACTGAAAATGATGAATGAGCTGGGCATCAACGAATCGGTGATTCCGTTCTTCGGGGCCTTAACGATTCTGATAGGGGTGCTACTACTCATTCCGCAAACCTTTTTCCTGGGTAATGTACTGAATGCCATGTCGATCGTGCTTATTATGGCATTAGCGGTGAGAGCCGGTCATTTCAGCATGGCCTTGATGGAAATTCCGTTTTTGATTATGCCGCTGGTCATGATCTGGCTGCGCTATCCATTCGTCAAAAACGCCTGATACGATATGACACCCCTGAAAATAAAAACCATAACCGAAGCTCACCGTATTTTGGGGTTACCCGCTCCCGAACACCCCCTCATCAGCCTGTTGAACTACGCCGATTTGAAGATGCCTGACTATACCAGCGAGCTGAGTGCACTGTTCGACTTCTATTATATATCGCTGAAAAAAGGGTTTACGAATAAACTCTTTTACGGGCAACAGACCTACGACTTCGATGAAGGTATGCTCTATTTTGTAGCTCCCAACCAGATTCTGCGCGGTGCCGGTCCCGAACCGGACGATGACCTTTCGGGTTGGGTTTTGCTCATCCATCCCGATTTTTTGTGGGGCACGTCCCTGGCGAAGACCATCAGGAAGTATGATTTTTTTAGCTATACCGTACACGAAGCGTTGTTTCTGTCCGAAAAAGAGAAATCGATCGTAAATGGCATTGTCGCAAACATTCAGACGGAGTATCGCAACAACATCGACACCTTCAGTCAGAACATTATCATTTCGCACCTTGAAACCTTACTCAACTACGCTGAACGCTTTTATCAACGGCAATTCCTGACCCGAAAAAAGTCGAACCACCAGGTACTCGACCGATTGGAGCAACTAATGACGGATTATTTCCATAACGAAGCGTTACTGTCCAAAGGGTTACCTACCGTGCAGTACATCTCCGACAATCTGAACATTTCGCAAAGCTATCTGAGAGGGTTACTGAAAACCTTAACCGGACTAAGTACGCAGCAATACATTCACGAGAAACTGATCGAAAAAGCCAAAGAAAAGCTCTCCACGACCAGCCTATCCGTCAGTGAAATCGCTTATGAACTAGGCTTCGAGCACCCACAATCGTTCAGTAAGCTGTTTAAAGACAAAACCAGCCAAACTCCGCTGGCATTCCGGGAACAGTTTAACTGATGGTCGTCTGCAATTGATATCGCGGGCGAGCCTTTTGATGATTCGCAAATCGACACAGAAGCTAACCCGCAAATCGACTACAACGAACCGCATTTAGACTACATCCGCCCACAGGCCCCCTGCTGACCTTTGTACCGTAGTTCATTTAACGAGAAGCAATCATGGTACAACAAGAGAAAAATGCAGTCGGTGGCGGCAATAAAGCAGAAAAAGTATGGTTCATCACCGGATCTTCCAGAGGGTTTGGGCGGGTATGGACCGAATCGGCTCTGCAACGGGGGGATAAGGTAGCGGCCACCGCCCGAAATGTTGAAAGCCTGGCCGACCTGAACGAGAAATACGGTGATCGTGTGTTGACATTAGCTTTAGACGTGACCAACGCTGACCAGGTTAAATCGGCCGTTGACACAGCACATGCCCATTTTGGCAGGCTGGATATTGTTTTCAATAATGCCGGTTATTCGCTGATCGGAACCATTGAAGAGGCCTCCGCCGATAACATACGGGCGCTGTACGAGACGAATGTGCTAGGACCCGTTTCGGTTATTCAGGCCGCCTTGCCTCTGTTACGCCAACAGAGTAAAGGGCATATTCTGGGTACGTCCAGTTCGTTAGGGCATCTCACCTACCCGGTCATTGGCTACTACTGTTCTTCGAAATGGGCGTTCGAAGCCATTCACGAAAGTCTGGCAGCGGAGGTCAAGCAATTTGGCATCGACGTGACCATTATTGAACCCGGAGCCTATGCCACGGAGTTTGGTAGTCAGGACTCGTTGAAGTTTGCGGAAGGTATGCCCGTTTACGATGACTTTAAAGCGGCCTTCTTCGGCAACCTTCGGGGGTTGGAGCGCGGTAATCCTGAAGCCACACCCGAAGCGATCTTCAGCGTAGTCGATACCCCAAATCCGCCGTTGCGGCTGTTCCTGGGAAGTCATACGTTACCGGAAGTTCGCAACGCGTATGCCCAACGCATGGCAACCTGGGAAGCCTGGGCAAGTATTTCGAATGCGGCACAAGGGTAATTATGTTCTAATTTTTTTGTCATCCCTCCTGCCGCACCGGCGGACCGGTCGGGATGACAGAATACTACTCGTTATTCCGTTGTGTTTATGAAAAAAACAGAAACCGCCCCCATACGATTTGAATCACTGTCCGAAGCCTCAAAAGCGACCGGGCTTCCGGCTCCACTACATCCCCTGATCACCCTTTTTAACGGTGTCGATAAGCCAATGGAAGGGCCTGTACCCCTGCCCAGACACGTGCTGAGCTTTTACAAAATCTCGTTTCGGCCTTATTTGGGAGGTATCCTGCGGTATGGCCAGACCCATTTTGATTACAACGAGGGCGGATTATTCTTTGCGGCTCCCAACCAGCTTATCGGCAGTAGCGACGATGAAACCAGCAATGATGCGAAAAGGTGTACCAATCAGCAGATTTCGTTGCTGATCCATCCCGATTTTTTACTCAACTATCCGCTTGCCGAAAAAATCAGGCAGTATACTTTTTTCTCGTACTCTGTTCAGGAAGCCCTCCACCTGTCGGACAAGGAAAAAGAGGTTATTCTGGCCCTTTTCCGAAATCTGGAAGAAGAATTAAACAACCGGCTCGACGAGTTCAGTCAGGATGTGATCATCTCCCAGATCGAGCTGTTGCTAAGTTATGCCCATCGCTTTTATAAACGGCAATTCATCACCCGAAAGCCTGTCCACCATACGGTATTAGAAAATCTGGAGGTGTTGCTGAACAATTATTTTGATGGGCTCAACTCACTGGAAAAGGGTATTCCAACAGTTCAATACTTCGCCGACCAGCTGAACCTCTCTCCTGGCTATTTAAGTGATTTGCTACGTTCGCTAACCGGCCTGAACACCCAGCAACTGATCCACGAAAAACTCATCGAAAAAGCGAAGGAAAAGCTCTCCACGACCAACCTGTCCGTCAGCGAAATCGCTTACGAACTTGGTTTCGAACACCCTCAATCGTTCAGCAAACTATTCAAGGAAAAGACCCGGCAAACACCGCTGTCGTTTCGGGAACAGTTTAATTGATGAGTTGCTTGCGAAGGAGTTGGGCAATCAAGCAGAAAGTGATCAGAAACCAATACCTGTTTTAACTTGCAATTGAATTAGCATGGTTGAGTACAGTCACGCTAAGCCCCCCCCTTCAGAGGTAAAATACCTTATTTAAGAATCTGTCACTTTGCCCATGAACGTATTCAACGACCTGACCGCTTACAATAAATACCTGAACCTCGCCGAACCGCTTCATCCGCTGATGGACAGTCGAGTTTGCAAACAGGCTATTCCGAACTTCCCGCCATCCAGCAACGAGATACAGGTCAATCTTTATAAGATTTCGCTAAAGAAAAATTTCACTGGCGATATCAAATACGGTAAGGCCAGCTACAAAACCGATAACGGATTAATGCTTTTGAGCGAACCGGGCCAGGTCGTATCCTGGGATGCGCTTACCTTCTGGGACGGCTACGCCTTTGTGTTCCATCCCGACCTCATCAAAAAACATTCAGTAGCTACCAAGATCACCCAGTACAAGTATTTCAGCTACGAAATTAATGATGCGCTGTTTATGACAGCTGAGGAAGAACAGACGATTACCTGGCTGTTCACTAAAATCCATTACGAACTGGTCGATAACAAAAACAAGACAAATGAAGATATTATTCTGTCGCTATTAAACGTCATTCTCACCTATGCTGATCTCTATTATAAGCGGCAGTTCAGCGAAACGGAAAGCCATCAGACGTCAGTTTCTTCGAAAGTTAAAATGCTCTTACAGCGTCACTACAATGACCTATCAAAACCTGTAGCAAACCTGCCAAGTGTTTCGTCCATTGCCAGAGAGCTCCATCTGTCACCCAATTACCTTACAGATCTGGTTCGGACCGAAACCGGGAAAAGTACCATCCAGCTAATCCACGACTATATACTTGAACAGGCCGAAATTTTACTACTACAAACAAATCTGAATGTGAGCGACATAGCGTACCAACTCGGGTTTGAGAACGTACCGTACTTTTCGAAGTTATTCAAAAAAAACAAAGGTTTTTCTCCTACTGAAATCAGGAATCAGGGAAATGGATAAGCCTTTCCGGGCTTTGTGTTACTGGTCAAAAAAGTTGTCAATCAATTTTGTGCCCACAACATGCACGAATTATGATTTTCACAACGAACAAAGTAAGCGACGCCTACTGGAAGGTCATCATTAATAATCCACCTATCAATTTATTTGATGCCGAGTTTTCCCGACAATTGGCTGTATTGATGGACGAACTGGAAGCCAGTGAAGACCTGAAGGTTGTTGTTTTTGAAACAGCTAATCCTGACTTTTTTGTCGCCCACATTGAGCTACTACATGCCGCTGATTTTCCGAAAGGAATTGGTAAAACTGGCCTCCCGGTAGCTTGGCCCGACCTTGCCAAACGATTAGAACAGGCCCCATTTGTTAGCATAGCCTCTATTCGGGGGAGGGCCAGAGCCATAGGCAGTGAGTTTGTTCAGGCTTTTGATATTCGATTCGCCAGTAAAGAAAAAACGATTTTATCTCAGCCAGAGATTGGTATTGGCTCATTTCCCGGCGGAGGTGGGCTAGAACGGCTACATCTATTAACGGGCAAAGCCCGAGCCCTGGAAATTATTCTGAGTGGCGATGATTATGATGCAGAAACTGCAGCGTTGTATGGGTGGATAAATCGGGCAATACCAGACAATGAGTTGGATAGCTTCGTAGACAACTTTGCCAAACGAATTGCCTCTTTCGACAGGCAGGCCATTGTTTCGGTCAAGTCCATCATGAACCAACGAGCACCTCTACCCCAAAATGAACATATACTGGATACTCAGCAACGTTTCTTTGCCGCCCTCGGCTGGCAAGAAAGCCAGGAACGGGTAAAATCGCTGTTTGGCAAGGGCTTACAACAATATAGCGATGTGGAACTGAACCTGGGCCGTTATCTCTAAATCGACAATGAAAGCAATACGCTTAAAAGCACCCGGAGACACCACTCAACTGGAACAGATAGAACTCGAGAAACCAAAGATCAGCACTGGGGACGTGCTCATACGGATCAAAGCGATTAGCATCAATCCTATTGATGTGAAAACACGAGCAGGCCATGGTTTATACGGGATGATCAAAGACCAGAATCCGCTCATTATCGGTTGGGATATTTCCGGCGAAGTGGTCGAAACACAGTCAGAATTGTTTACTGTAGGCGATCAGGTGTTCGGCATGATCAACTTCCCTGGTCATGGGAAAGCCTATGCAGAGTATGTGTCAGCACCGGCCTCGCAGCTCGCTCTAAAACCCACGACGATTTCCCATGAAGAAGCCGCAGCAACTACATTGACGGCACTTACAGCCTGGCAGGCTTTGGTAAAAAAAGCGCAGGTGAAAGTTGGTCAAAAGGTACTTATCCATGCGGCATCAGGAGGAGTTGGCCATCTGGCGGTTCAGCTAGCCAAGCACCTGGGCGCTTATGTTACGGGTACGTCGTCGGGAGCCAACAAAGATTTTGTGCTAAGCCTTGGAGCCGATACACACATTGACTACCAGAATTACGACTGGGACAATACTCTGGACGAATTCGATTTCGTACTCGATACGATAGGCGGAGATAACCTCAATCGGTCTATAGATGCGACAAAAAAAGGCGGTACTATTATCAGTATATCTACCAGTATAAGCGATGTAGCCGCAGAAAAGGCGAAGCAAAAAGGGGTTAATGCTTCCTTTATGCTGGTCCAGTCAAATGGCGATGATATGCATCAGGTAGCTTCACTACTGAAGAGCGGGGCAATCCATAGTACCCTTTTCAGGACATTTCCTTTCGTAGAAATGGCGGCAGCGAATCGGCTGGTTGAAAGTGGCCGAACGGTCGGCAAGATAGTGGTAACAGTTTGAAAATAAGCCCCATACGATTTAACTAATACTCATTCGACTAAGGTATCGAATGAGTATTATATTTTCAAGGCAGCCAGACTCACATCGACAATATCTTCGAACATGCGTTTGTCCGTATCAAACTTAACGGTAACGCGTAACCCGTTCAGGGCGTTAAAAACAAACCTCGCTAACGACTGAGCCGAATGTCTGGTGGAGAATAAACCCCGCTCCTGCCCTAGGGTTATAGCCTGCGTAATGGTCTTTTCTGTATCGACCATAATGCCCTGTACAATCGATGCAATTTCTGGATCGGTGGGAGCCATCTCTACGGCCGAATTGACCATAAAACATCCTTTTGAACAGGCATCGTTCAGGGCATCTTCTTTAACCGTGGTAAACACATCCCGGATATATTGCTCCATATCGTTGGCCGACGCCAGCCCGTTGAGTACGGGATCGATCCGCTCTTCCCGGTATAATTTCAGGGCTTTTACAAACAGCGAATGTTTGTCGCCAAACGTATCGTACAAGCTCGAACGGCTGATGTTCAGCCCGTCTACTAAATCCTGCGCCGACGTGGCGTTATAGCCCTTTTCCCAAAACAAATTCATGGCTTTGTTCAGGATAAGCGCTTCGTCAAACAATTTTGTTCTTGCCATAAAAAACCTTTGTGAAGAAAATCCTCTTCACAAAGGTATAACACCGGAACGATCGTTCCAGTTTATGGTAAAAAAATTTACACTCTAAACGGCTCATTAACAGAAGCGGCTCCATCAATCACGTATTCACTACCCGAAATAAAGGAGGCATCGTCGGAAGCCAGGAAAACCGCCAGTTTTGCCACTTCGGCTGGATGGCCGTAGCGTTTAAACGGCATTTTGTTTTTGGTAAACGCAATCATATCTGCCGTAAAAGTCCCGTTTCCTTTATGGAAGATTTCGGTTTCGGTCATAGCTGGGGCAATGGTATTGACCCGGATTTTTCGGGGAGCCAACTCGATGGCGGCCGTTCGGCTGTACGCGGTGAGCGCGGCTTTACTGGCTGCGTATACCGTCGTTCCCATACCAACGACAAATGCGCTAACGGAGGTGATATTGATAACGGAAGCGCCTTCGGCCAGGATGGGGATAAACTTCTCGACGGTGAAAATAGCCCCTTTCAGGTTAATGTTGGCAATATAGTCGAAGCCTTTTTCGGTAATCTGGCCTACTGGCTCCATAAAATTAACCCCGGCGTTAACGACCAGTACATCGACCCGACCATACCGTGCCTTTACCGTTTCGACCAGTGCTTCCGTGTCGCTGATGCTGGACGCGTCCGAAAGAATACCGATGGCCTTGTCACCTAGTTTTTTTACCGCTTCATCAATGGCCTGCTGGTTACGTCCGGTGATAATGACGTTGGCTCCTTCTGCAATAAATTGTTGGGCGGTGGCAAAACCGATCCCCGAATTTCCGCCGGTAATCACGGCGATCTTATTACTTAGTCTACTCATTTTTTCATCAATTTAGGTCCAATACTGGAACAATCGTTCCGCAAACATAGTCATAACGGAACGATTGTTCCAAATAAATTTAAAAAAATCAGGCGCCCAATCGATAAGCTCTTGCACATGAGTAGTGAATTTTCAATTTATCCAATTATCTTTGTTTCTAAGATATTCAGATACTAAGATATATGATGCTTAATGATGCTGTTAAAACCACAAGAAAACTTAGCCAGCTATACGCCTTCACCTCTATTCAGATGCACGAAGCCGTGGCCCGTAAGGCTGGAATTTCGGGTACTGACCATAAATACCTGGGCTTCCTGATCGAAAAAGGGCAGATGACAGCGGGGGAACTGGCGACGTTGACGGGTCTGACAACGGGAGCTGTTACGGGCTTGATCGATCGATTTGAAAAGAAAGGGCTGGTAAGCCGCAAGTTTGCCGCCGACGATCGACGGAAGGTTTTCATTATACCCAACACGGAAACGATCATGGCGTTGCTGGAACCCCTTTACCGAGACTTCCGCAGCCAGTCGCAACAGCTTCTGGCTTCCTTTTCGGACGAGGAGCGTGCCATCATTGACACCTATTTTACAAAAGCGATTGCCCTGATGAATGAAATGATTGACTTGTTGAATGATTGACTTGTCGATTGACAGAGTGAAACATATACAGTATTCCATACAACCATTCAACAATTCAACCATTCAATCATTCGACCCTTACATGAACCATTACACCATTGATTTTCAACATATAGACAGAACAAAGCTCAACGTTGTCGGGGGCAAAGGGGCTAACCTGGGAGAGTTGTCTCGGATGCCGGGCATAAACGTACCCGCAGGCTTTTGCATAACGACGGAAGCCTATAACGAGCTTGTGGCACAGAACGAAACTGCCCATTCACTGCTCAGCCAACTGGCGCTTCTATCCATCGACAAGCGGAATGAGATCAGTGCACTCAGCGCCCAACTCCGCGCGGCTATTGAAGCCATTCCCATTCCCCAGGCTCTGGCCGGAGCGATTACGGAACACCTCAAAACGTATGGTGAACAGGAGGCTTATGCGGTACGGTCCAGCGCCACCGCCGAGGATTTGCCTACCGCTTCCTTTGCCGGTCAGCAGGATACGTATCTTAATATCATTGGTGCGGAAGCCATTCTACGGCATATGAGTAAATGCTGGGCATCGCTGTTCACCGAGCGGGCCGTAACCTACCGCATTCAGCATGGCTTCGACCACCGCAACATCCGGCTGGCGGTGGTGGTTCAGAAGATGGTTTTTCCGCAGACAGCGGGCATTCTGTTTACGGCCGATCCGGTTTCGGGTAATCGTAAGATCGTATCCATCGACGCCAGTTTCGGACTTGGTGAAGCCTTGGTCGCGGGTCTGGTCAATGCTGATACGTATAAAGTGCGTAATGGCGAAGTGATCGAGAAAAAAATCCCGGCTAAGAAACTGGCTATTTATGCTGCCGAAAAGGGGGGCACAATCGAAAAAGCCGTTGAAGCAGAGCAACAATACCAGTCAGCGCTAACGGACGAGCAGGTTTTGCAGTTAGAACGCATCGGCCGTACAGTTGAAGCCCATTTCGGCCAGTCGCAGGACATCGAATGGTGTCTAGTAGACCAGTCGGTTTACGTTGTCCAGAGTCGGCCCATCACGACTTTGTTTCCCCTCCCGGAAGTGGCTGATAAAGCCCCCCATGTGTATGTATCGGTTGGACACCAGCAAATGATGACCGATGCCATGAAGCCGTTAGGCATAGCTATGTGGCAACTGACGGCGGGCCGACCGATGCCCACGGCGGGTGGACGGATTTTCGTGGATGTGGCCGATGATCTGGCATCGCCTGTCAAACGACACATGCTGGTTAATGTATTAGGCAAATCGGACCCGCTTATCAGAGACGCGTTTATGACCCTGCTGGAGCGTGGCGATTTCATCAAATCGGTGCCAGAGCAGCCGGAAGCGGTTCCAGCCCAAAGTCCTCCAGGCCCACCGCCCGTCGATTACCAAACCCTGGCCGACTACGATCCGGCTATTGTTTCGGAATTGATCGGTCGCAGTGAAACAGCCATAGCGGAACTAAAACAGGCGATTCAATCAAAATCGGGCACAGACCTGATCGATTTTATTCAGGAAACAACCCAACAGTCGAAACGAGGTGCGGCTGATTCGCAAAGTTTCGGGGTTATCATGACAGGCATGAACGCGGCCTCCTGGCTCAACGAACATATGGAGATGTGGTTGGGTGAAAAAGCCGTAGCCGACACACTGACGCAATCGGTGCCGAACAATATCACATCCGAAATGGGACTGGCCTTGCTGGATGTGGCCGATGCCATTCGCCCTTATCCTGACGTAATTGCCTATTTACAACGGGGTAACCTTGCGCAGGAACAAGACGCTCATTTCCTGGATGAGCTGGCTACGGTGGCCGGTGGACCAGAAGCCCGTAACGCCATCAACATTTTTCTGACCAGATACGGCATGCGATGTGCCGGAGAAATCGACATTACGAGACCCCGATGGAGCGAAAAACCGGCTACGCTTATCCCGCTGATTCTAAGCAACATCAAAAACTTTGAACCGGGCGAAAGTAGTCGGCGGTTTGAGCGGGGGTTGCGGGAAGCGATGGCCAAAAAACAGGAGATTCTGGCCCGGCTGAAGCAATTACCGGATGGCGACGAGAAAGTGAACGAAACGAGCCGCATGATCGACCTGGTTCGTAACCTGGCCGGGTATCGGGAGTATCCTAAATACGGCATCGTCAGTCGCTATTTCGTTTTTAAACAGGCGCTGTTAAAAGAAGCCGGGCGACTCGTGCAGGCGGGCGTTCTTCACGAAAAAGAAGACCTGTTTTACCTCAGATTGGACGAACTCCGCGAAGTCATCCGCACCCATACGCTGGGCTATGACCTGATCAATCAGCGAAAAGACGACTACAAACGCTTTGAAAAACTAACACCTCCACGGGTGATGACATCCGACGGTGAAATCATTACGGGTCAGTACAAACGCGACAATCTCCCGGCCGATGCTATTGTCGGATTACCCGTTTCGGCGGGCGTGATTGAGGGACGGGCGCGGGTCATTCTGAAGATGGAAGATGCCGAGCTGGAAGAAGGCGATATTCTCGTCACGCCCTTTACCGACCCGAGCTGGACACCCCTGTTTGTCGCCATCAAAGGGCTGGTTACTGAAGTCGGTGGCCTGATGACCCACGGAGCCGTTATAGCCCGTGAGTATGGCTTACCCGCCGTTGTGGGCATCGATCAGGCAACGAAGTTGATCAAAGATGAGCAACGAATCCGGCTAAACGGCACCGAGGGGTATATTGAAATCCTGTAAGCCGGAGAGGGTATAAGTCTTTTTGAAAGCTGAACCTGTTTTAATTTTTTTGCGATAGACGTTTTTGTCATTGCGACGCAGGAGCAATCTTCGGACACTCATAAAAGCTACTATTCCGAAGATTGCTCCTGCGTCGCAATGACAAAAAACACACTTGCTGTAGCCCAGTTTCAGAAAGTTAATCCAGGTTCGCTGTTAAAACCTTCCATAATCAAATCATAATGAATGTTTTTATCTTCCCGGCGGACCGGTCGGGATGAAAAAAAGACATTGATAAAACGTTTCTCCCATTTAGCCTGCTTTTGCAGCTTCTTATCCAAAAACGCGTCCTTGTATCGTGTCATTGGCTGGTAACGGCTGATAATACGATACAACGAATCGTCAATCATGCGAATAATCCGTAAACGCCTTCTTTACCTCTCGCTTCTGTTTTTATCGTCCTTCATCAGCATTGCCCAACAAACAGTCAGCACAAAAGCCAATGACGCAACCAGCCCATACGACATTCAGGATAACGTATTGATTACTACCCAGGATGGAGCCAGCATATCGGCAATGGTTGTCCGAAAGAAAGGCGTAACCGAGCCCCTGCCCGTCGTCCTACAGTTTACGATTTATGTACGGGATAAAGGACGAGACATGAAGTCGTTGAAAGAGTCGGCCGACCGGGGGTATGTGGGCGTCATTGCCTATACCCGCGGAAAACGGTTTAGTCCCAACGCCATCTATCCGTATGAACATGAAGCAACCGACACCTACGACGTAATCGACTGGATTAGCCGACAGCCCTGGTGCAACGGCAGCGTCGGTATGTTTGGCGGCAGCTATAACGGTTTCTCGCAATGGGCAGCCTGCAAAAAACTACACCCTGCCCTTAAAACCATCGTACCGTATGTAGCCAACCGGCCGGGCATGGGGTTGCCGATGGAGAACAACGTATTCGTCAATCCTAATTACGAATGGTCGTTCTATGTAGGCAACAACAAATACCTCGACACCCTGGTCGGCAATGACCGGAAGCGGTTCCGAAAAATGATGTTCGACTGGTGGCAAAGTGGTGTGGCTTACAACAGGATGGATAGCCTCGACGGAACGCCCAACAAGTGGTTTCAGCGCTGGATCAGCCACCCCAACTTCGACCGCTACTGGCAGAAAATGGCACCCTACGAACGTGATTTTGCCAGCATAAACATCCCCATTCTGGCTTTCGACGGCTACTATAACGACTCCCAGAATTCGAGTCTGTATTACCTGCGGGAGCTTCAGAAGTATGCCCCCCAAACACCCTGTTACCTGGTCATTGGTCCTTACGGCCATTTTGGAACACAGATTGGTGGCGAGCGCGTAATCAATGGCTATTCGGTCGATTCGGTTGCGTTGTTCGACATCAAAAAAATAACCTATCAGTGGTTCGACCACATCCTGAAACAGGGACCAAAGCCTGAAATGCTGGCCGATAAAATCAATTACGAAGTGATGGGTGCCAATAGCTGGCGTAGTGCGCCTTCGCTCGACAAGATGCACAATGCCTACTTAACCTTTTACCTGACCGACCAGAAAACAGGCGATTTTTATGCCTTACGCCCTACGAAGCCCGCTAAAACAGGCTATTTGTCGCAGCAGGTTGATTTCGCAGACCGGCAAACCAGCACTAACAACTACTACCCCGACCCCATTTCGCGGAAAGAGATCGACACCAGCAATGGGTTTGTTTTCATCAGCGAACCGTTGTCGGAGTCGATGCTCATCAATGGCTCCTTTCTGGCCCAACTGAATATCAGCATCAACAAAAAGGATGTAGACCTTGGCGTTACACTTTACGAACTGACTCCGGCTGGCGATTACTTTCACCTGTCGTATTACATCGGTCGGGCGAGTTATGCAAACGACATCACCAAACGAACCTTGCTGACACCTAATGCCCAAACGACCATTGACGTATCAAACACGCACCTGGTCAGTAAACAACTGAGCAAAGGCAGTCGGCTGGTGGTGGCGATCAACGTCAACAAAAATCCCTTTTCGCAACTGAACTATGGGACCGGCAACGACGTAAGCACGGAGTCCATACACGATGCCAAAGAGCCGCTACGAATAAACTGGTACACGAACAGCTACATCCGCATACCAGTCTGGCGATGATGTTCGTCTGCGCGAATGGCGACTTTACCGCCACCCGCCACCCAAAGATCGGTAGACGTCGACCATGGCACTAAGCCGCTGTCGTTTGATATCGGCTACGGCCAGCTCGGCCTGAAGGGCATTGCTCTGGGCCGTGATGACTTCCAGATAGGTTGCCATTCCACTTTTGAACAGTAGTTTGGCATTGTTGATGGCCCCCTGCAAGGTTTGGGCACGTGCCGTGGCAATCCGTTCCTGCTCCTGTACTTTCTCGTGCCGCACCAGCGCGTTCGATACGTCGGTGACGGCCGTATTCAAACTCTGCCGAAACTGAACCAATGCGGCCTCCCGCTGAATCTGACTCACTTCCAGTTGGGTTCGAAGCTGACGACGCTGGAATATGGGTTGTACCAGACCAGCCGCCAGGTTATAGAACAGGGAGTTGGGTAGTGCAAACCAGTTGCTGGCCTGAAAGGAATTTAGACCAGCACTACCGGTGATAGTCAGAGCGGGATACAGACTCGCTTCGGCCACACCAGCCCGGGCATTGGCAGCCACCAGGCTCAATTCACTCACCCGAACATCGGGTCGGTTGGCCAGCAACTGGGCCGGTACGCCCGTCAGCAACGTATCCGCCACCGGGTAGGTGGCGAGTCGGCTGCTACGGGCAATGGTGCCGGGCCAGTCGCCCAGTAGTTGCCGGATTCCGTTCTGTTCAATCGCCAGCGCCTGTTCCAGCTGCGACCGAAGCAGATCGGCATTCTGACGCTGGGCTTCGGCCTGTTGCACCGCCAATTCGGTTACGTCGCCCGACTGTTTCTGAAGTCGGATCAGCCGCACAATGGAATCCCCCAGGGCAACGTTCCGCTTTGCAATCTCCAGTTGAGCGTCGAGCAGCAAGACGTTGAAGTAGCCCGTTGCTACGCTGGCTACCAGATTCGTACGCACCGCTTTGGCCGCTTCTTCGGTTTGCAGGAATTGGGCCCGTGTGGCTTCATTCTGCCGCCGGATGCGTCCCCAGATGTCGGCCTCCCAGGATAACGCCAGGTTGGCCGAGTAGTCTTCCAGATGCCGGGTACCAATAAAATTTTCCAGGCTCAGACCGTTCAGGCTGTTACGCGAGGGCGTAACGGTCGATGCAGCTACTTGCCCGTTGACGGCAGGTAACAGCGCATAGCGTGTCTGCCGAACATAGGCCTGATTTTCCTCGATTCGTTTGATAGCTACCTGTAAATCGAAGTTGTTCGTCAGCGCCGTGCTGATCAGGTTCTGCAAGTCGGTATCCCGAAAAAACTGCCGCCAAGGCATCAGCGCTACGCTGGACGTGTCGACCAATGGGCGCTCTGCGTATTGTTCCGGTAGCTGAACGGTCGGGCGTCGGTAGTTCTGCCCTACTTTACAGCCCGAAACGAGCAGGGTAAGTATGAGTATGCCAATGAAAAGGCGAGACGACGAAAAATAAGGTCGTGTCATGATTTAATTACGAGTTATGGGGTGGCTGGCGAAGGCTTCTTCGGCCAGCGCTTTGCGTTCTTCGGGCGTTTTAGGCCGTTTGATCTTCTCCTGAATCCCCTGAAAAATGACAAACAGCACAGGAATGATAAACAGCCCCAGCAGAACGCCGGTCAGCATTCCCCCCGCCGTACCGATGCTAATTGAGTGATTTCCCTTGGCCGATGCGCCCGTGGCTCCCATCAGCGGAATCAGACCGACGATAAACGCAAACGAAGTCATCAGAATCGGGCGTAGCCGTAGCCGGGCCGCATCGAGCGCCGATGCCAGCAGACCCATCCCCGCCTGTCGGCGCTGGGTGGCGTATTCAACAATCAGAATCGCATTTTTCGCCAGCAACCCAATAAGCATAATCAGACCGACCTGCACGTAAATGTTGTTGTCGATACCTGCCAGATTGATAAACAGGAACACGCCCAGAATCCCCGTCGGAATGGAGAGCAGCACCGCCCAGGGCAATACGTAGCTTTCGTACTGAGCCGCCAGCAGAAAATAGACAAAGACCAGGCTAAGCCCGAAAATCAGACTCGACTGACCACCAGCCGCAATTTCTTCCCGCGTCATGCCCGTCCACTCGTAGGTGTAGCCCACGGGTAGTTTGGTCTTCGCCACTTCCTCCACCGCCCGGATGGCATCGCCCGTGCTGTAGCCCGGCTTAGCCTGTCCGTTGATGGCCACCGAAGTGAAGAGGTTGTTACGGGTGATGGCTTCGGGTCCGTATACGCGTTTCAACCTAGCCACCGTCGTCATGGGGACCATCTGACCAACGGAGTTTTTCACGTAAATACTGTTCAGCGACGCCGGATCGGCCCGATACGGCGCGTCGGCCTGGGCAATAACGCGGTAGAATTTACCAAATCGGTTGAAGTCCGACGCGAACGAACTACCGTAGTATACCTGCATCGTTTGCAGAATATCATTGGTCGAAATGCCGAGCTGCTTGGCTTTCTTCACGTCCAGTTCCAGTTCGAACTGGGGCGTCTGCGTGTCGAAGGTCGTGAAAGCAGCTGCGATTTCGGGGCGTTTTTGCAGTTCTTCGATGAAGGCATTGGCCGTCGCGCTGAGCTTGTCGAGCTTACCGCCAGTCCGATCCTGCAACAGCAATTCAAACCCATCCACGTTACTGAAACCCGGCACCGTAGGCATGGTAAACACATCGACCCGGCCTTCTTCCACACCCGCTACCTGCCTGCTCACCGTATCGACCACCTGCTGCAACTCTTTCACGGCACCCCGCTCTTCATACGGTTTCATCTTGACGAATCCGGCCGCATAGGACGGACTTGCCGAGTTGGCGATCATGTTGAATCCGCTGATTTCAATATGCTGCTCAACGGCCTGCGTTTTGTGCAGAATCCCTTCAATTTTATCGGCCACTTTCTGCGTTCGCTGTAGGGATGCCCCCGCCGGAAGCTTCAGCGAATACGCGATGAACCCCTGATCTTCGGAAGGAATAAAACCCGTAGGCGTGGTCCGCATCAGGAAAACGGTTAGGGCCGTTACCAGCGCCAATCCGCTTAACCCAACCCATTTATTCTGAATCAGAAACCGCAGGCTACCCACGTATTTGTTTGTCAGCGATGCAAAACCCGCGTTGAAGGCATCGAAGAAGCGGTTCAGAAATCCTTTTTTCGGATGATGCGTATCGTCGCCATGCGGATTTTTCAGCAGTAGGGCGCATAAAGCCGGACTCAGCGTTAGCGCATTGACCGCCGAAATCAGAATGGCGATGGCTAGCGTGAATGCAAACTGCTGGTAGAAAACCCCTGCCGGACCGTTCATAAACCCGACTGGCACGAACACGGCGGCCATGACCAGCGTAATAGAGACGATAGCTCCCGAAATTTCCTGCATGGACTGGAGCGTGGCCGACCGGGCCGACTGCCGACTCTTTTCCATTTTGGCGTGAACCGCTTCAACCACGACAATCGCATCATCGACCACAATCCCAATGGCCAGCACCAGCGCGAAGAGCGTCAGCAGGTTGATCGTAAAGCCGAACAGTTGCATGAAAAAGAACGTACCGATAATGGCCACCGGCACCGCAATGGCCGGAATGAGCGTTGAACGGAAGTCCTGCAAAAACAGAAACACCACGATGAACACCAGAATAAACGCTTCGATCAGTGTGTGCGTCACCTGGTCGATGGATTCGTCCAGAAACGTTTTGGTGCTATAGCCAATGGTGTAGTTGATCCCTTTAGGAAACGCCCCGGCGGCTTTGTCCATGATTGCCAGAATAGCCACCTGGATGTCGTTGGCATTCGATCCCGCCATCTGGTTGATGGCGATTCCGACACTGGGTTTCCCATTCACCCTGGTATCACCACTGTACGTAAACGACCCAAATTCAATCCGTGCTACGTCCTTGAGCTGCACCATCGACCCATCGGCGTTGGCTTTCAGGATAATGTTTTCGTACTGCTCCGGCTGGTTGAGTTTACCCTTGTATTTAATGACGTACTCAAAAGCTTCCTCACTTTTCTCCCCGATTTTACCGGGGGCTGCTTCCAGATTCTGCTCCCGAATGGCGCCAATAACCTCCTGGGGCGACAAACCGAGCGCCACCAGCCGATCTGGCTTTAGCCAGATTCGCATGGAGTAATCCTTCACACCGAAGACCATCACCTGCCCTACCCCATTCACCCGCTGTAACTCTGGAATCAGGTTAATTTTGGCATAGTTCTGCAAAAACGTTTCGTCATAAACGGCCGCATTGCTGTTCAGGTTGAGGATCATGATCATGCTGTTCTGCTGTTTCTGCGTCGAAATACCAGCCTGAATCACTTCGGTAGGCAGCAGACTCGTCGCTTTGGCAACCCGGTTCTGCACGTTTACAGCAGCCAGGTCGGGGTTGGTGCCCAGCTTGAAATAAATGTTGATCGCCACCGACCCATCGTTACCCGACGACGACGTCATATAGGTCATGTTTTCGACCCCGTTGATAGCCTCTTCGAGCGGTGTCGCCACGGAGCGGGCCACCACTTCGGCATTGGCACCGGGATACGATGCGGCTACCTGCACACTGGGTGGGGCGATTTCGGGAAACTGCGTGACGGGTAGTGTCACCAGAGAAATCCCTCCCAGAATGACCAGCAATATGGAAATAACTGTGGCCAGAACCGGGCGTTCGATGAATAATTTAAGCATAGTTTTACCAGAAACGGGCCAATTAGATCAGGTTGATCAGCCCGATGAATGGATCTGAATTCTTACAGTGAACGACTGACCAGACTATCGCTGGCAATCAGTCGGGGCGTGATAGCATCGCCATCGCGAAGTCGATCGATTCCCTCCCGCACAATGCGCTCGCCCGGCCGAATCCCGTTGTCGATCAGGTAGAAATTGCCGCTCTTCCCGGCAATCTGGAGCGGTTTGCTCACCACCTTGTTACTGTCGGCAACGGCAAACACAAACACACGGTCCTGCCGCTCGAAGGTTGCTTCCTGTGGTACGACCACCGCCGACGGGTGTTGCTCGGGAATGCGGACACGACCCGTAATGCCCGACCGCAGAAGACCCTGCGCATTCGGAAACACGGCGCGGAAGCTAATGGCCCCCATCGTTTTGTCGAACTGCCCGGATACCATTTCGATCCGGCCTTTCTGTCCGTAGGCTTTGCCGTCGGCCAGCACCAGCTCAACCGGGGGCAACTTCCGAATCTTATCGGCCAGACTTCCGCCCGCAGCCTGCCGGGTAAACCGCAGGAAATCAACTTCGCCCATCGAGAAATACGCGTAGATGTCGTGAACATCCGACACCGTCGTCAGGGGCAGCGCTTCCGAACGCCCTACCAGGCTCCCCGCTTTATAGGGCAACCGACCAATAAACCCACTGGCTGGCGACGTAATGAGTGTGCGGTTCAGGTTAACATTGGCGTTCCCCACCATCGAGCGGGCCTGTTCGACATTGGCTTTCGCAGCCGCATAGGCCGACTGCGCGGCTTTGAGCTGCACATCCGACACAACGTTGTTTTCGACCAGGGGGGTCAGCCGGGCCACTTCCAGCGCGGCTTTATCCAGATTAGCCTTGGCCGCCAGTAAGGTGGCATCGGCATTGCCAACCTGCTGCTGGTAGGTGCGGGTATCGATGCGGAACAGAGGCTGGCCTTTCCGAACGGCAGCACCTTCATCGACGTATATTTTTTCCAGATACCCTTCCACCTGTGGCCGGATATCGACATTAACGCGCCCTTCCAGCGTAGCCGAAAATTCCTGATACGTCGTTACCGAGGCCGTTCTGACCTGCACGACTGGCAGGGTCGGAATCTGCGTGGGAGCTGACGTTTCATTCGTTGAGGAACCACAACCAAACTGGCTCATAACCAGTATCAACGCCAGATAACGCGACGATTGCTTGTGGATAGTTTTAGTAACTTTCATCAGATTGTAAAACAGTGGTTGATGGGTGGTTTTTGATAGGCTGTCAAAAACTACCCGTCAACTGGGAACAGCAATTTGGCCTGAACTATTCCAGCCACATTAAAAATTAATTAAATCACAACCCACGCTTACTGTAGGTCGGCGGGGATCTAGTCCATAAATGACTGATCATCTGAGAACAAAATACGCTCCTATCTTCGTGATAAAACGACTAAAAATGACCAACCTCTTTTTTTCGATGACCAATTCGGTTGGTCACTTTGGCCTGAAAACTGGATTATTGTCGTTGAAGCTCCCGAGGAAACCGGCAGAAATCTTCCTTACGACTTAACGTATCAACCGTTGCCCCTGACAACCCAGCAGATAGCCGAGGAACAAACGCAAAATCGTTACCCAACTATTTGTGTAGTCAAATAACTACATGTATATTTGTAGTCAAATAGCTACACGATGAATTTACGACGAGATGTATTTCAGGCCATAGCCGACCCGACCCGACGGGCAATCCTGCTGCTGGTAGCCTCGCAGGCGATGACAGCCGGTGCCATTGCCGCCAACTTCGATACGGCCCGGCCAACCGTTTCCAAACACCTGCACATTCTTACCGAATGTGAATTACTGCGTCAGGAGCAGGCAGGGCGGGAAATCTACTACCATTTAAATCCCAAAAAGATGAAAGAAATAGCGGATTTTATCGAGCCGTTCCGCCAGATGTGGGATGATCGATTCAACAAACTGGAAGCCATCATGAAGAACTATCAAGCCAACCAATAGAAACCACATGGAGCCAAAAACCAAAGTCCATGCCGAAGCAGGCAAACAGGAGTTAGTGATCACACGGGAGTTTGACCTGCCGCTCGAACTAGTATTTAAAGCGCATGTAGAACCCGACCTGGTGGAGCAATGGATGGGGACGAAAGTGCTGAAACTGGAACCTAAAAAACACGGTAGCTGGCAATTCGAAACCACTGACCCCATAGGGAATAAACACGGCTTCAACGGAGTTTTTCACGAGTTTGTCCCGAACCGGAAAATCACCCGAACCTTCGAAATGGAGAGTGCCCCCTTTGGCGCTCAGCTTGAGTTTCTGGCGTTTGACGAACTCTCACCGACTACCAGCCAACTAACGATGCATGTCATATACCGATCCGTCGGGATCAGAGATCAGGTATTACAACTGCCCTTTGCCAAAGGCATCAATATGGCTCACAATCGCTTACAGGACACCGTAAACAAGTTGATCACTAACTCCTTATGAACAATAAACAGCAATTATCGCCCGATCAGCAGACTGAACTCCTCAATACGTTAAACGTGCGTTTTGCAAAAAATAGTAATCGTCATACAGGCCTTGATTGGACAGCCGTACTGGCAAAGCTGGAAGCAGCTCCCGAAAAACTTTGGTCGCTGTATGAAATGGAGCGTACGGGTGGTGAGCCAGATGTGGTCGGTCAGGATACGGGCACGGGTGAGTACATTTTTTTCGATTGTTCGCCCGAAACCCCTAAAGGTCGCCGGAGTGTTTGCTTTGATCGGGAAGCACTGGACTCCAGAAAAGAAAACAAACCAGCCAACACCGCTCTGGATATGGCGGTGGAAATGGGCGTTGAACTGTTGACAGAAGAGCAGTATCGGCTGCTACAGACACTCGGAAAGTTCGACCTGAAAACATCGAGCTGGATCGCTACCCCTCCGGCCATCCGAAAACTGGGCGGAGCACTCTTTTGCGACCGTCGCTACGATACGGTTTTTGTGTACCACAATGGCGCCGAATCCTATTATGGCGTTCGGGGTTTCCGGGGCTCGCTTCGGGTTTAGGGCTTAATTAAACCGCAAGGACGCTAAAGCCGCTAAGAAGTATCATAACTCTCTTTGCGTCTATAGAGTCCTTGCGGTTTTAGAAACCAAGTTTATATTTCTTCCACTAACTCCCGGCAATCGGGCTTCCGAAAATACCGACGGCCAGTTCGATCCAGATCAGCACCAGCGCCAGCAGAATGGCACCGCAGAGGGCAAGTCGGTATTCGCGTTTGCGTACCGTTCGCAAAACCAGCTCACACATCAACCCAGTACCGAGCAGCAGCGTACCCGCTACGATAAAATCAAAAAGGCTCCAGTTCACCTCATTCGTAAACTGCATGGCAATAAAGGGAATCGATAATAGAATAACTACTGCCCCCAAAATCCCGGTAAGTCTTGTGTTCTGAGTGATCATGTCTGTACTGTTTTAAAGTCTGGAAGCAAATTTACCAAAGAACTTTGTATTACAAAGTAAATAGATAAAAAAATGATTTATCTCTCGCAAGTGTATATACTGTATTCCCATGAGTACACCATTCATACTTACTTAGCATTCGTTAACCTTTGCTGTATATCGTTCACAAATTCGACGGAGACGCCTGCAATATCGGCAACTTCCTCAAGTGATAGGGATAGCTTAGTAAGCAGATTTTTTACAACCCGCTCTTCAGCTTTCTCTTCACCTTTGTCGAATCCACGCAAATAGAGGACATCCCTTTCTTCGCTGATAAACTTGGCAATACTATCCATAGTTGTCTTTAATACAAGCTCTAAATTACGTAATTGGGCTAATACCCGCAATTGACTGAAGTATCTCCTCAACGAAAAATCACCTTTAGCTGTTTCTTCAATACGTTCAATGATACTTTTCAGAACTGCTTCTGGACTACTAGTGTTAAAATTGGCTAACACGGCTAAAAGGATTTCTTCCGGTTTATTCGCTTTTAGGAAAAGCCGGTAATCGATCTGGATAAATGAAATCAGAGGAAAACGGAATCGCAGAACGTCTACATCTAGCTGGGTTGGCATTTGCGGTTGATTTGCTCCAAGAAAGATTACGAACTGCCGAACAGCAGTTTTATATTTTCTCACCAGCATAATAAAATATTCAGCCATTCGGTAAACCATCTCTGGCTCATCTACTAGCTGAAATTCGATGTGAAGTACGAATGTAGTCCCGTGCACATCAGTAATCTTTTTTAGGACATCAGGCTTGCGTTCTTTAGTATGCTGAATATCGTCTGGCAACTCCTCAAGTTCAACGGCGGTGATACCAAGAATGGTATCCATCAAACTTGGCAGCACAGCTTCTATATTCTCCCTGAAAATCTTGTCATATTGATTCACCTGCTTAGCCATGTAACAAAAATAACTAAAAAGAATAGTTATTTCCTGAATAACCCGAGATTCGTTTACATGCTAACATGCTATAACCAACGGAGAAAATCGCATAGTTAACAGTGGATTATTACTATTAATTTTGTCTTTTATGCAATCCGTCTGTCATGAGCGCCTGCCGATTCCTGATCCGATATACGTTACTAGCTACTGCGGTGGCATCACTTTCACCCGTGTGGGGCCAAACGAACGCCTTGGTCAATACGTCGAAAAGTTCGTTTGCCCGGCTGGAAAGTACAGACCTCAACGCCGTAAAATGGACAACCGGTTTCTGGGCCGACCGCTTTGCCGTTTGTCGCGATTCGATGGTGCCGCATCTGTGGGATACGTATACCAATCCGAACGTAAGTCATGCCTTCCGCAATTTTGAAATAGCCGCTGGTCTGGAATCGGGGAACTTCAAAGGGCCATCGTTTCACGACGGGGATTTCTACAAAACGCTGGAGTCGGTGGCGAGTATGTATGCACTCACGAAGGATAAAAAGCTGGACGAGCAGATGGATAGGGCCATTGCCGTAATCGCCAAAGCACAGGCCCCCGATGGCTACGTATACACCAAAGCGATCATCCAGCAAAAGAAGACCGGCGAATCCACGCTGGGCGAATCCACGCCGGGCGAATCCACGCCGGGCGAATCCACGCTGGGCGAGAAAAAGATGTCCGATGGGGCAGCCTTCCGCGATAAGCTTAGCTTTGAAGCCTACAACTTCGGTCATCTGATGACAGCCGCCTGTGTGCATTACCGCGCAACGGGCAAAACCTCCCTCCTGAACATTGCTAAAAAAGCTACTGATTTTCTGATTGGGTTTTACGATACGGCTACCCCCGAACAGGCCCGCAATGCCATTTGCCCGTCGCATTATATGGGCATTACCGAAATGTACCGGACAACCCACGACCCACGCTACCTGACACTCGCCAAAAAGCTGATCGACATTCGGGGCCTGACCGAAGGCACCGACGATAACTCCGACCGGGTTCCGTTTCGGCAAATGAAAAAAGTGATCGGACATGCCGTTCGGGCCAATTACCTGTTTGCCGGAGCCGCCGATGTCTTTGCCGAAACCGGCGACAGCACGCTACTGGCTACGCTCGATCTGATGTGGAACGATGTCGTAAATCGGAAAATGTATGTAACGGGTGGCTGCGGGGCGCTATACGACGGTGTTTCGCCGGAAGGAACGTCGTATAAACCTGATACAGTCCAAAAAATTCATCAGGCTTATGGCAAGGCGTATCAGTTACCCAACCATTCGGCCCATAACGAAACCTGCGCCAACATCGGCAACCTGCTCTGGAATTACCGGATGCTTCAGATTACGGGTCAGGCCAAATATGCCGACGTGATGGAACTGGAGTTATACAACGCTATCCTGTCGGGCGTAAACCTGGGCGGTACGACGTTTTTCTATACGAATCCGCTCAGTGCGTCAGACGATTATCCCTATCAGCTGCGCTGGATGGGCGGTCGGCAGTCGTATATCCGACTCTCGAACTGCTGTCCACCAAACACGGTACGGACAATGGCCGAAGTGAGCAGCTATGCCTACAGCATTTCAGATAAAGGACTGTGGGTAAACCTCTTTGGCGGTAGCCAGTTGACGGCCACACTGAAGGACGGTGCCCCTATTCGCCTGACACAAACGACCAATTACCCCTGGGATGGTGTCATTAGCCTTCAACTGGAACAGGCTCCGGCAAAACCCTTCTCTGTTTTTGTCCGGATTCCAGGCTGGTGTCAGGGGGCCACCATCAAGATAAATGGCGTAACCGTCTCAACGCCTATCCGTTCGGGCGAATATGCCGAGATCAACCGTGTCTGGAAAGCCGGGGACAAGCTCGACATTAACCTACCGATGCCCGTAAAACTGATCGAATCGAATCCGCTGGTTGAGGAAAACCGTAATCAGGTAGCCGTTAAGCGTGGCCCCCTCGTCTACTGTCTGGAATCGGTCGACAATCCAAAAACGAAGTTGACGAGCGTAGCCCTATCGCTGAGAAATACCTTAAAACCTATACCCATCACGATCAAGAATAGTCCGCTGCTGGCACTGGAAGGCGATGCCAGCCTTTTGACTGAAAGCAACTGGACTAACCAGCTCTACCGGGAGGTCTCCGAAAAAGCACCGGCCTCCACGCGCGTACGACTGATTCCGTACTACGCCTGGGCCAACCGGGGCCATTCGGAAATGGAAGTCTGGATTCCGTTTATTCGATAATCTGAACGGTTCAAAACGCATTCGGGAACATGTTTACGCCTAAAATTGCTTCTCTTCTAGATAGCCGTAGCAATTGATGGAGCATGTATTAGACAATCCCGCCTGGAACGCCCTGGTATCGGGCAACAAACACTTAGGTGATGGTACAGACAACGTAAAGTACTTTATGCCTGAGGTATCGCCGTTCGTTGCCCTGCAAGAAAACACAGCACAGAATCTTCACCTGCTCGATGCGGCAATTCCCTTTAACAGTCCGATTGGGTTTATTACGACAATTCAATTACCCATTCCTACCCCCTGGACGCTTTTGCAGCGGGTAGATGGCTTACAGATGGTTTACGATTCCGTTGCCGAAAAGCCCCAAACCAACCTGCCGATCAGACCCTTGACAAGCGCGGATGTTCCCGACATGCTTGCCCTGACTCAGTTAACCCGCCCCGGCCCCTTCTCAACCCGGACAATCGAATTCGGCCATTATGAAGGAATCTTCGACGAAGATAAACTAGTGGCTATGACCGGACAGCGATTGAATCCGTTCAACTATGCTGAAGTCAGTGCCGTCTGTACTCATCCCGACCATCTGGGCAAGGGCTACGCCCGGCAACTGATCTCGAATCAGCTCTACCGAATCCAGCAGAGCGATGGTGTTCCTTTCCTGCATGTGCGCTCCGATAACAAGCGGGCTATCCAGATTTACGAAGCAATGGGTTTCAAGGTCAGGACTGAAATTTATTTCTGCTTTATCAAACGCAGCTAAACGAATAACCAAGTGCTAACTTTTTAGAGCGAAATTCGCCCAGCACTTTGTGTATACATCGTCTCTACCTGGATAAACAGTGCCGAATTAACAATAATAAACACGATAGAATACCAAAATCCATAATGGGGCGTAAGTAAATGAGCGGAACTAGTTTAGAGTATGCAGCAAGGACGTTTCTCCATACCCTATTCCGCTACTATGCTACAACTTCCAGAAAAAATGATGGAGATGACGAATCTCACCAAAAGAATATCGACTGGCTGTTTGAGTAAGCTGTTTTCTGACAGGATTTACAGGATGAACAGGATTCTTCTGGGCATATAATCCTGTTCATCCTGTAAATCCTGTCAGAAAAACGTACTCCCTAGGTAGCAATAATCAGCTCGATTTCGTTGTCGTGAAACACCTGCTTGTGTTTCTCTTCGATACCCGCATCTGTAATAATGTAATCGATCAGCGACAAAGCACCCAGACTGGCGAAAGCGCTTTTACCGATCTTGGTCGAATCAGCGACTAGATAGGTCGTGTCGGCCGCGTCGATCATCGCTTTTTTGACGACCAGATCACTGATACTCGGATAGGTCAGACCCGATTTGAGGGAGATACCTGCCGTAGCCAAAAACAACTTCTGCACATTGATTCCCTTGAAGAAATCGGCGGCTTTCTGCCCGGTCAGCGACAAGGTAGGCGGCTTAAACTCGCCCCCGGTCATAATCACCTCGATACCGGGTTCGGCTCCCAGAATCAGCGCAATATTCAGGGCGTTGGTAATGACTGTCAGGTTTTTGTAGCCCCGCAGCTTTTTAGCGATCTCGGTCGTTGTCGAACCGGAGTCCAGAATGATGCTGTCGCCACTTTCGATAAACTCCAGGCATTTGTTGGCAATGGCTTCTTTCTTATCAATATTCTCCTGGTTGCCGAGCGAAAACGTACGCACCTGATCTTCGACGTTTTTCAGATAAGCACCCCCATGTTCTTTAATGACCAGACCGTCTTTTTCCAGTTTCTCCAGGTCCTGACGAATCGTCACTTCGGTCACTTTGAAGATCCGGGCCAGGTCGACCACCTTGGCAGATCCGTCTTCCTTTAACAGTTCGAGTATTTTATCCCGGCGTTGGTTCGGCAGCATACTGACTTCTTTCATATCGAAAACAATCAAAAGTAAAGAAAAGAATCATTCCCTTCGGCAATCTGGTGAGGCCATCGACACAAGCTCAGTGCATTAGTCCTGTTCCTTCGTCTATCAATGAACCATAGCCACCCACTCTAAACCGAAAACGGCTAATCGGAACGCATCAGGCACGTTGCTAAAATCATACAAACCGCCGAAAAAATCATACAAGTTACCGGACTGGAAAATCTCATTCTTTGTACATGCTAAACCCACTGGTTAAAACCCTGTTTCCTGTATACCTTATGTTGGTCCTCTTTCTGACCTGTGGTTACCCAGGGGAAGCCCAAAAAATCGATTCGCCTAAACTTTCTGTCTCCCAAAATGGCCGATTTCTGGCCATTGGTACTAACAAACCCTTTTTCTGGTTGGGCGATACGGGCTGGCTGTTGTTTACCCGACTGACGCGCGACGAAACCGAACAGTATCTCGAAAACCGAAAGCAGAAAGGCTTCAACGTTGTGCAGGTCATGGTTTTGCATACGCTGGCAGCCGCCAATGTCTATGGCGATTCGGCCCTCATCAATAAAAACATCGCAACCCCGAAACTCACTGATGGGGCCTCTTTCAGTGACGCGACCCAATACGATTTCTGGGACCATGTTGATTTTGTAGTCAACAAAGCTGCTGAAAAGGGCATATATATAGCGATGGTGCCGCTTTGGGGCAACAATGTCAAGAGCAAACTGGTCGATCAGCAACGGGCGAAAACCTTCGCCGAGTTCCTCGCAAAACGCTACCAAAACCGACCGAACATCATCTGGCTAAACGGGGGCGACATCAAAGGCAGCGACTTACTGGAAGTGTGGAAAACCATCGGCCAAACCCTCAATCGGATCGACACAACTCACCTGATCACCTTTCATCCACGCGGTCGTTCATCGTCGTCGGAGTGGTTTCATAATGAACCCTGGATGTCCCGACCAGTCGCTCATCGCCAATCAGGACAATCGGTACGAGTATCTGGTCGCCAGTCGCGGCCCTGATTACGCGCTGGTTTATACGTACACTGGGCACACCATCAGGCTGAACATGGGCAAACTGCCAGGCAATACGATAGCGGCTTCGTAGTACAGCCCCCACGACGGGTAAACAACTGCCATAAGCTCCTGCACGAAAGAGATGTATCTATTCAGTTCATAAACTGGCTAACGAGGGACTGCATTCACTGATCGCTGGAGCGGTTTATTCCGCTGATGGAACACGAACAGACAACGGTAATCATCTGGACACCCGAACTGTTTTACGACGACGTAGCCGACCAGTTCGTGATTAGCTGGGCTTCTACCATTCTCGGCCGATTCAAACGCGGCCCAACCCCAACGGTCAAAACCTATTATTATCTGTTTCCACGAATTTAACCGGAGTCGATGTTCAACAGGCCCTATAGCCGGTGAGTAGACTCATACGATTCTTACGGCCAATCTGGTTGCTGACCCCAGGCTCCTAAATGAATACCTGGATTACCACGCCACACAGTTTGAGAAATGGTCGAAGGTGTCGGACGGGTTCTTCAATGCACAGTTTCAGCAGCTGCTGTTATACCGAAACGGTCGGCAACTGATGCTGGTAATCAGCATTCGGAAGCATAAAAGTCTGGATAAACTTAATACCAAAACCACCGAAAACAATCCACGTGTCGATGGCTGGAACACCCGCATGAAGAAATACCAAGAAGGCATTTCCGGTACGAGCCCAGGAGAAGTTTGGGTGTAATTAAAGATACTACCTGAGTAAGGCCTTTATCCGATCCGACAAAGCAAAGACAATAAACTTGCCTATTATTCCGGCCCGACGCTTCAAATCGTAGAATTCAGGCTGGCAATTTCTACGTTCATGCCAATCACGGTTTTCATAACGACACAACTCCACGTTATGACAATGCAGCAGCTGAGTTAGCCAGGAAACGTACGATTGCCTTTTTCAACGCAAAATCAACATAACATTAAGTATAATGATTAAAGCAGGGCTGAAGGCTTTAAAAAGCAACAGCCCTGCTTTAATTAACCATAACCCCGTTACTTGACGGTTATAGACAGTGTACAGGTCTGCCCGCCAAAACTGAGCGCAAAATTGGCCGTACCCGCTGCTGATGGTGTTCCAGTGATGGTATAGACAATAGTCCCATCCCCTTTAGCCAGACTACCTGATACCAAAGTTGCATTCAGGCCTGTCACACCAGTCGATGCGATAGCAGTGCCCGCGGCATACGATCCTCCATTGCCACCTATATAGGGCACCGTAGCGGTCGCGGTATAAGCTGTACCACTAACGGCAGAAGCAGAAAGCACGGCTGATCCGCAAGTAAGACCAGAAACCGCTGGTGATACGGTAGTCGAACCGGGTGAAGTGACAGGTAGAGACACCGTACAGGTCTGTCCGCCAAAACTGATAGCGAAATTGGCCGTACCCGCGGCTGATGGCGTTCCCGTGATGTTATAGACGATACTTCCATCACCACTGGCCAGTTTACCTGATACCAAGGTCGCATTCAGGCCTGTCACACCGCTTGATGCGATGGCAGTGCCTGCGGCATACGCTCCTCCATTGCCACTTGTATAGGGCACCGTAGCGGTAGCGGTGTAAGAAGTGCCGCTAACGGCAGAAGCCGAAAATACGGCTGATCCGCAGGTAAGGCCAGAAACCGCTGGTGATACGGTAGTCGAACCGGGTGAAGCGACGGGTAGAGACACCGTACAGGTCTGTCCGCCAAAATTGATAGCAAAATTGGCCGTACCCGCTGCTGATGGCGTTCCCGTGATGTTATAGACAATACTCCCATCCCCTTTGGCCAGATTGCCTGATAGTAAGGTTGCATTCAGGCCTGTCACACCGCTTGATGCGATGGCAGTGCCCGCGGCATACGATCCTCCATTGCCACCTGTATAGGGCACCGTAACGGTCGCAGTATAAGAAGTGCCGCTAACGGCAGTAGCAGAAAACGTGGCTGATCCGCAGGTAAGGCCAGAAACAGCTGGTGATACAGTAGTCGAACCGGGTGCAGTGACGGGTAGAGACAGTGTGCAGGTCTGCCCACCAAAATTGAGCGCAAAATTGGCCGTGCCAGTTCCCGATGGTGTTCCGGTGATAGTATAGACGATACTTCCATCCCCATTGGCCAGATTACCTGATACTAAGGTCGCATTCAGACCTGTCACACCGCTTGATGCGATGGCACTGCCCGTGGCATAAGAGGCCCCATTGCCACCCCTATAGGGCACCGTAGCGGTAGCGGTGTAAGAAGTACCGCTAACGGCAGAGGCAGAAAACGTGGCTGATCCGCAGGTAAGGCCAGAAATTGACGCCGAACTGGGCGTTAAGTCAGTGTCTGTTTTTTTGCACGAGATCACCGTCACGAGCCCCAGCAGAAGGGCTATCAAAATTGATAAATACGTGGTTCTCATTTTTACAATCTGGTAATATGATTAGTTATTAGTACGATGAGATAAACTCCATTTTGGCAAAAGTGTTAGACACCTTGTTTACCCACTGAGGTGCTTTTGGAGCCTAGGTAAGTAGACAGCTTGCTTTAGTTTGCGAGATGAGCTGACCCTCTTGTCCCATTAAACCCCTGAATATCATTGACACAACCTCATACGTTTAGCGAACACGTTCCTCAATCGAGTAGCAGACCGCAACGCAACTAATTCAAGATTGTAGAATGATTTGCTAAGAACCTACAAGGTCTTTGAGAGCTTGTAGGTTTATTTTTGTTCTACTTATGAAACGTACCCGTCTTCTGCTCCCTGCACTTTTCTTAGAAAGAAGCCGCTCGTTTTTTTGTCGATTTTCGGGTGAAAGACCCGAAGACTGGCTGGCTAATCAGCACCCCATCGAACTCACCCGAACATGGTGGACTACTGGCGGGTCCAACGATGGCTCACCAGATCATTCGTGATCTGTTTAAAAACTGCATAGCAGCCAGCGAACTCTTGAAGACAATGGATGGCAGATAGTAATCTTCGAAGTAACTGAAACTATTCGGTTAAGGCTATGATATATAATTAAAATACTTACTTCCTAGAGTACGTATAGGTAAATATTCAGATTGTTAATCTTTTGGGATTGCTCTAGTTACAATTTTTACACCTATTAGCATATGAAAACAAATATACCACGCTATTACTTCCGAATTTTTAAGGCAAACACGACCATTTTTATTAGCCTATTTTTTCTATTAACTCTTGGGGGGCATTATTATTTAGGTGCTACCCCTACACACATCCATAACGAAGAAGACAGTATATTACTGAATACACTTACTGATGCTAGCCTATCAAGTGAAATAGGTGTGCTCGAGAATATGCCTCCCGTTGTTGTAAGTGGAGGGCTAACTTCTCCAATTAAAGTTACAGTAGGTGTTGCCGTTACCATTGCTACTGCCTACGCATTTAATGACCCCGAAGGGCATCCATTAACCTACATATCCAGTCCTTTACCGACTGGATTAAGTATTAATGCTGCTACGGGTGTTATCTCGGGGACTCCTACAACTCCTTCATATAAAGCAGGGATTACAGTAGGTGCTGTAGACGATGCAGGAGCCACTGCGTACAGTGGCTTTTATATGACTGTTAGCAACCCTTTGCAAAGTGTAATAGCGACACCACAATCGGCTACAGTAGGAATACCTTTTTCAACTACAACAGCCTATGCATTTTATGGAGGAGATTTACCTGCCTATAATAAATATAGCTCTTATAGCTTACCCACTGGATTAACTATCAACGACATTACAGGAGTTATATCGGGTACGCCTACCACTCGGGGCTTGTTTGGGGTTACTATAGTAGCCCGCGACTTATATGGAGAAGAATCTTACCAAGGTTTTTATTTAAATATTCAAGGTAATCCATCTATCAACGAACCACCGGGAGTAGTTGGAAGCGGATTGATTTCCCCCCAATCCGTCAGCATTGGTCAAGGCCTTTCAATTCCTAGTGCCTATGCGTTTACTGACCCGGAAGGACACGCCTTAACGTATTCGTCCAGTAGCCTACCTCAAGGGTTAACCTTGAATACTGTTACAGGCGTTATATCCGGTACACTTACTACCATGGGCCGCTTCGGTATTACGATTGGCGCTACAGATGATGGAGGTTCAACAGTATATAGTGGCTTTTATCTATTAGCGGGTTTAGATCCATCAGTTAACCTTCCCCCAATAGTGGTTGGCAGTGGTATACAATCGCCACAATCAACTACGCTAGGCACAGCCGTTTCAATTCCTACTGCTTATGCATTTTCAGATCCTGAAGGTAGGCCTTTGGTTTATTCTTCCAGCAGCCTCCCTGCCGGCTTGACCCTTAACACAAGTACAGGGATTATTTCAGGGACAGCTGTTAATGGGGGCACAGCAGGTATTACGATTGGCGCTACAGATGATGGAGGTTCAACAGTATATAGTGGCTTTTATTTTAACGTTAATGAGCCTCCTTATGTAGTCGGCACCGGCCTAACTTCTCCTATACGATTAACTTTAGGTGTATCGGTAACTATAGCAACCGCTTACGCTTTTAATGATCCAGAAGGGGCAACACTACAGTATTCGGCCTCTAACACCATTCCAACCGGATTAAGTATCAATCCGGCTACAGGCGTTATTTCGGGCACGCCCACAATCCCTACTCCGCGAGCTGGTGTCACCATAGCTGCTACTGACCCGGAAGGAGCCTCTGCCTATAGTGGTTTTTATATAACGGTGAGTGGCCCTGAAGGTGGACGCTTAAGTGAGCAGTCGCTCAACGACTTGGGAGATTATTTACAGGTAAAAGTGCTAAGTAACCCTACAACATCCGAACAAATAGAACTGGAGATTCGAGGAGCTGATGGCCAGCCTGTAATGTTACGTAGTTTTAATGCTCAAGGCACGCTACTCAGCGATTACTCACTTAACAAAGCTGGTTTTGTAGAACAGCAACGGATCCATATAGGATCGGTAGCCGGATTGTATTACCTACAGGTCAGTACGGCCAATCAACAAAAGGTTATAAGAGTTTTAAAGAACTAGTTTATACTATCTACAGATCGTTATGCCTGATGAATACAAAAACGGTTAACGTTATAAAGCACTAATTGAGAGAGAAATGTAGCAATAGAATCTATCTCGCTCCAGGCTATTATTAGTTTGAGACAGTTGTCTATTCTGAAGCTGACGCATAAACGTTACCCCCGAAATAATTGATTTCGGGGGTAACGGCACATTTGTCTTTAAAATACCAGAATCCTCTAAAGCGTTCTCAGCTTAATATTACGGAACCAGACACTCGTATTCCAATCCTGAAGACCAATGCGTCCGCTGTATTTGCCTTTGCCAACAGGGGCATCTTTCAGCTTACTGGCGGCCATCCGCTTTTTCCAGTCGGCACTGGTCAGGTCGTGTTCCTGCACCACATACCCATTGATCGTGACGGTCAGTTTATTTTTTTTCAGCATCACCTCCACTTTATTCCAGGTCCCTAGCGGTTGAGGCTCCTGAATACGGACATCAGCGATGCCAAAGAGGTCGCCGGAGTTGTGCGGATGTTCTACCGCTTTCTGATACAACACATCATCGCCCACCTGCACCTCCAGACCCGTGTTATAGATCTTCTCGTTCTTAGGCGCTTCCTCGACGAAGAAAAAGAAACCACTATTGGTGTACTTCTCAATTTTATACTCCGCCTTAAAGGCAAAATCGCCGGATATAACAGCATCAGTGACTAAATCGCCACCGTCGCGAACCGTACCAGTTGCCGTTTTGGGCACATCCAGATGCAAAACGCCCTGTTCTACTTTCCAGGAAGACGGCACACCTTTACCATTGTATTTATGCCAGCCTTTGAGATCCTGGCCATCAAAAAGCAGCTTCCATCCCTCTTTTTTCTCCTGTGCCGACAAGGTATTAAGCGACTGGGCCTGCACACCAGCAAAAGCCAGCATCAGGAGCAAACTGCAAACAGATCTTTTCAAAAACATAGTGATTAGGATTGAATCTACATAAGCCAATCGCCCGACGAAACTCCTCATTCCACACTCGTTTTCACCTCGTCCACCTAACCTACTATACCAGCTGAAACAGGCCATCGAATTATGATTTTGCGGCTAAACTTTACGGACTAAATTATGCCGCAAACGACCCATTTATTGCCGTTTTTACCCCCCATTGATCAGCCCGAAAAGCGGTAAATTTGATCTATCAAATCAACCAAACAACAACGACAAATGACACACATCCAGATTAACACTACCAATCGGAAAGCCCTTAAAAAGACGAATATCCTATACTGGATACTAACTGGTTTATTTGCATTTGTAATGGCAGGCTCGGCCATTCCCAACATCATGGTCAATCCCATGTCGGTGCAGGGGTTTCATGAAATGGGGTATCCAACCTACATCATTCCGTTTCTGGGTTGGGCTAAGTTGCTGGGTGTGGTGGCGATTCTGGTTCCGGGCTTTCCTAGGCTTAAAGAATGGGCGTATGCCGGACTCATCTTTGATTTGCTGGGGGCTACGTATTCCGTCGCGAATAGCGGTAAAGAGCTTGTCCAGTGGGCGCCGATTTTTATTTTTGTGGCGCTGGGCTTTGGTTCGTATTATGCCTATCACAAAAAACGGAAAGTTTTGGCACTCCAGCATCCTGCGGCAACTCAGCGCGATTTCCAACGCAACGACCCTGCTCAGGTAGCCTAAGCTCCATATATTTTTCAAGCATGTATGCCCGTAGTCTGATTGGCTACGGGCATTTCTATTTTATACAAAGGCAGCAGCCGCATCTTTCAGTACCGGTATCTGATCCTCTTCCGATACGTCAAGCGCGTTGAAATCATCGCCCGAGCGAACCACATTGTCGATGACATACAAGGGTTGCAGCGTACCGCTGGTTCGCAATGCGTTCCTCCCATTCTTTGCTGGCTTTTCCATGTCTATTCCAGGTCGCGATATTGCTGCACGATGGTTTGCTGCACATGGGCTGTTTTGTTCACATCGGTCAGGCCCAGCGAAGCCACTATTTTAGCAGCCCGTTCATTCAATACACGTGTATAGGCAGCTTCTTTTTCCTCGCTCGTCTGCTCCTGTCCTACAGCCAACCCCACGCTTAAGAAGGCAATCAGGGTGCCCAATAAGGTATTTTGCAGCCCAGAACGTAGTGCAAAAAACAGGCTTTTCGACGCTGGCTGACCTAACATTCGACAACTGCCTAGCTGAGCAAAATCCTTCATGAGAGAGTCTGTAGAAACTGGCAAAAACACGGTTAAACAATACTTTTCTATAACACGATACAAAAATAGGCTACGACCAGGGGTAACAACTGTATTTTTTCGCCAATTTATTGTAGGAAATTATCATAGAGAAAATGTGAATAATTTGGATTATTTCGTTTAGGTTTGTAATCAGGTTCCCGCCAACCTATGTAATGAAGCGCCTTCTCTTGCCATGAAACCTCTATTTCGAAAAGTAACGGCCAACCTCGAAACGTCGTACACGGTTCGGCACGACGTTTTACCGCATTTCAAGAACATCTGGCATTACCACCCTGAACTCGAACTACACTATATTATCAAGGGCGAAGGGGTGCGGTTTATTGGGGATAAGATCAGCAACTTTTCACCGGGGGAGATTGTGCTGGTCGGCGAAAACTTACCGCATACCTGGCGAAGCAGTGATGAGTATTTTCAAAACGATCCCGATCTACATATTGAAATCATCGTCATTCACTTTTTGCCCAATTGCTTGGGTGAGCATCTGCTGAAACTTCCCGAGGCCTACCTGCTGCCCCGGCTTTTTGAAAAGGCAAAAAGTGGTATGGTCATCAATGGAAAAGCGAATACCAAACTGGCCGAACTGATGCAGCAGGCCATCGATGCTACGAATCTGGATAAGATTCTGATTTTGTTTTCGATCCTGAAAACACTGGCTGAAACCGAAGAATACGAACCGATTGTGAATGGTCAGGCTGCTTTTTACCAATCGAACGAAACCGATACGCTTCGCCTAAACAAAGTGTGCAACTACACGCTTACTAACTACCGGAAAGACATTACCCTGGATGAAATTTCGTCCATCAGCAACCTGAGTGTCACTTCGTTTTGTCGCTATTTTAAGCTGATGACCAATAAAACGTACTACGATTTTCTGATTGAAATACGCATCAGTCATGCCTGCCGGGCACTGATTGACGATAAAATACCGACGGAAGTCATCTGCTTTGACTGCGGCTTCAACAACGTGTCGAATTTTTACCGCCATTTCAAGAAAGTTACCGGTCTGACACCCCTGGAATACAAGCGTCAGTATTTGAAAAAAGGCCGTATGGCAGTTGCCTAACCTAACAAAGCTGCATTTTTTAAACCTATCTATGCCCTCCCTTTTCGTACGAATCGTGCTGTGTTTACTGATTTCGGTACACAGTCTGGCTCAGTCCACAAAACCTTCGGGAATAACAACTACATACCGCAATCCGGTTATTCCGGGCGATTTTGCCGATCCATCCATCATTCGCGTTGGGGATACGTATTATGCCGTTGGCACCTCGTCGGAATGGGGGCCTGCTTTTCCAATCTATACGTCAAAAGACCTGGTCAACTGGACGTACGTTGGCCCTGTTTTTCATAAACTCCCGTCTTGGACCATGGGCAGTTTCTGGGCTCCCGAACTTGTCTATCGGCAGGGCACTTACTATGTTTATTATACAGCCCGCCGAAAGTCGGACAAGCACTCGTTTATAGGCGTAGCTACGGCCCGCAACCTACGAAGCGGCTTTACCGATCATGGGCTGCTACTGGAATGGACAAGCGAAGCCATTGACCCATTTATCATTGAAGATAAGGGTAAACCGTATATAACCTGGAAAGCCTACGGCCTCGATAAGGGCAAAGCCATTGAATTGCTGGGCGCGGAATTATCGGCCGATGGCTTAAAAGTAATCGGCCAGCACTTTTCCTTATTAACGGCTGACCGTTCGGGTTGGGAAGCGGGCGGCATGGAAGGCCAGGCTATTTTCAAACGGGGTATGTATTACTACATGACCTATTCAGGGAACACCTGCTGCGGAACTGGCTGTAACTATCAGGTTGGTCTGGCCCGTGCGGTGAACCTGCGAGGCCCTTGGGAGAAATTTTCCGGCAACCCGGTTTTGGTGAGTGACGACACCTGGAAATGCCCCGGCCATGGAACGGTAGTGACCACGCCCGATAATCGGTATGTCTATCTGCACCATGCGTATAACGGAACAGACTTTACGTTTACCGGTCGTCAGGGTGTGTTGAGTGAGCTGGTCTGGAACGACAAAACGCAGTGGCCCACCTTTCGGTATGGTACTACCGTTCCGGCACAGGCCGAAGCCTTCGGTGGCGCTTCCCAGAAACCTATTTCTCCGCAAACCGTTCACTTTACCAACCCAGGCGCTGCTCTTCCCTGGGTTTGGGATGTCAGTCAGACCGAACCTCCGACTACGATTCAGGCTGGTCAACTACAGCTTTCTAGCGTATCGACCAGCCCAACGGGAAGTTTTCTGGGGCTGGTCATTCAAAAAGGTACGTATACGTTTTCGGCCGACATAACTCCGCAGCCCGGTATTCTGCAAAGCATTTGTGTGTATGGCGATGCGAACAATTCGCTAGGTTTTGGCATTCGCAACGATTCGCTCGAATTGTGGCAGGTGAAAGACGGCGTTCGACAAGTATTGAAAAACCATCGCTTAACCGAAAACGTATCGGAATCGGACATTACCTTGCAGGTACACAGCCATGTTGGGCAATATTATACTTATAGCTGGCAAACCTCCGGTGGAAAGCCGCAACAGATAACGACCAATCCCGTCAACGGCTCCTTTCTTCCCCGTTGGGACCGTGCCCCCCGTATCGGTATCAGCGTGTCAGGGCCTCCGCATACGCACAGCCTGATTCGGACTGTATCGCTAACCTATCCCTGACATTGATCAATCTCTATACACTATAAAGCACCGTATATATTGTGACAAGGACGAAATACAAAATGCCCCGAAGGAATTTATTTGGTGTTCTTTCAAAAGAGCGTTTTCCTGAGATTGGATGAAGTTTAACTAGGTAAGACGTCTCTTCTGCTCACTGTCGTTTAATAGAGTGGCTGGCTAAATACATCTATAGCTTACTCATCAGTTGGTTGTACTGACATCAAATTCTTTTGTTTTTGACTCCACCAGAATCTGTGTGTGGCATTGCTCAATAAGCTGAAGAATTTACTCGACTAGTGGCCACTCAATTTAAGGGCATACTTCTTGAGGATGCTTTTAAATTCGGCCATATCAGTAGATGCATTACACAGAAACACAATGCCAACCTCATGGTTGAATTCAATCAAACTGGAAACGCCTGGGTCACTACCCGGGTGACCAATAAAACCGTCCGGGTAAAGCTCCCAGAATACCCCGTTATTATACTTAGTTACATCGTAATTGCCAATTTTATCCCTGTTCGTGAAAAAAGGCCTTACCATTCTTTGCACCATTTTCTTCGGTAAAATACGGGATGAGTTGTTTAGAGACTTAATCATTTCTTGCACAAACTGACTTAATTCCCCAGCGGATGTGACCAGTCCACCGTCAGGATAGGTGACTGAAGTGTAAAAAGGAAATGCCAGATCGGCATTATAGTAGGGTATAGCTCGGCTACGTAGTGTTTTAGGATTGATAAACCAATCGGATTGGCTCATTTTTAAGGGCGCAAAAATGTATTTATGCGTAAAATCCGAAAAACTCATCTTCGCCTTTGTTTCAATTAAATAGGCTGCCAAGGCGGAGCCAATATTACTGTAGCTATAGTATGTTCCTGGTTTTTGGTTTAAGAAATTACGGGTAGAATAGAGGTTTCCCTGGGTGGACAGATAGCTAACCATAAACTCATGTAATGTTGTATCGGTTAAGTCACCGCCCAAATCGGCTTCTTTGATGAGTGCGATTGAAGATGCGTCTGTATGGTCGGTAATTACGAACCGATAGGTCTTAGCATAAACGCTGTCATTATCAGTAATTCCCGAAGTATGAGTGACTAAGTGTTTAATACGAATGGTTTCAGCCGGAAAATACGGGTTATAAATGGTAAATGGCAGTAGTTTGTTGATATCCGATTCTAAATTAAAATAGCCCAGTTGAATCGCTTTTATTAAGGCTAACGAGATAAACGCCTTACTGACGGAGGCAATGTTGATGGTGGTGTTCAAGTCGAACGGTTTTTGGTTTTTGATATCCGCATACCCCAGCGACTTTTGATAAAGTATCCTCTTACTATTTAGAATTGTCACCGCACATCCGGGAATAGCTGATTGTTCAAAACGAGCCGTTAAGTCTCGGTCTAAACTGTCCAAATACTTGTGCTGTCCTGTTGCTTTTGTAGCTAGTCCTAAAACGGAAACAAATACGAGCAGGATAAAGAGAATTTTAGGTAAACTGGAGGTTGATCCGTTCATAGTTCTAGTCAGCTTCAGGCATTTTGACCAAGCAACAATCGGCGAGTTGCTCCCAAGTAGCCAAACGAACATTTAGTTACCCACTAACGCTCTTGTTTGCGTGGGTCTACTCTACTGATGCCTAATCTAATCCAAGGGTTGTCGGCTTGAGCGGAGCTTAACAAATTTTAACGGATGATACTTGGGTAGCTGTACTAACGACTCATTAAAGGCCCGGTTTTACGATATAAAAGCGGCTAATGCTCCCGGCTTTAGCCGGGGGATACAGCCGCTAATTGTTTTTCTGGTCCTGAATATACCGTTTGATGGTTTCTTCTGAGATATGCCCAACCGATTCAGCATAATACGAACGAGTCCACAAGGTAGGCAATCTGGTACGAAGGCTGATATATTCCTGCCTGAGTATTCGGCTTGTATAGCCCTTGATTTGTCCGGCAATGTTGTGTACGCTATCGATTGGCCGGGCCTCTACAAACAAATGTACATGGTCTGGCATCACTTCCATTTCATGTACCGTCAACCCCATCGCAAACGCTTTTTCCATAATCAGTTCTTTGAGCCTGACTTCAATGTCTGGTATCAGCACCTTGCGCCGGTATTTGGTACACCAAATAATATGATACTTGAGATTGTGGACAACGTGCGACGAATAAGAATATCTGTCTGCCATTTTTATAATTATTTATTAGGCAAATATATATCTATTTTGTAGATTCGCCTAATGATTCAGGTCAAGACATACCGTTACAAACTGGCCCCTAATTTGTCCCAACAGAGGGCATTAGGCCAATGGCTTGGTGCGTGTCGATACGTCTATAACCTGTCGTTGTCCTACAAAAAGACCTTATGGGAGCAATATAAAATCAGTATTGGCAAGAACGACATTCAGAAAGAGTTAGCAAGCATTGCTAAAGATACCGACTGGTTAGGCTGTGTGCATTCTCAAGTGTTGCAGGAAGTCACTGACCGCGTATTCAATGCGTTTGATGGTTTCTTTAACCGGGCCGCCGGGCGGCCGGGCAAGGGCTTTCCAAAGTTCGCCCGGAAGGGTCAATATCAGTCGTTTAGCTTTAAACAGGGCGTTAAAATCAACAATACCCATGTACAGTTGCCCAAATTCGGCAAGATAAAATACCGCAACAGTCGAGATTGCACGGGAACAATAAAACGGGCAACGGTTCGTGAATGTGCTGACGGTTGGTATGTGTGTCTGTGTGTAGAAACGGACATTGAATCACTACCTATCAATCAGAACAGCATTGGTATTGATGTAGGTATCAAATCGCTTCTTGTTACTTCAGACGGCGAAACGATTGATAACCCCAAACATCTCTACAAAGCGGAGAAAAAGTTAAAGAGACTACAACGAAGCGTTAGCCGCAAAAAGAAGGGCAGTGCTAACAGGAAGAAAGCGGTAAAAAAGTTAGCGCGTCAGCATCAGAAAGTAGCCAATACCCGGAACGATTTTCAGCATAAAGTAACGACTCGGCTCATTCGTGAAAACCAAGCGATTGCCTGTGAATCGTTGCAGATTCAAAATATGTTAGCCAATCACAATCTGGCAAAGTCCATCTCGGATGCTGGTTGGTATAGCCTAACCCAAATGCTTGAGTATAAAGCGAAATGGTATGGTCGAACGTTTGAGAAAGTGTCTGCCCGGCATACTTCGCAAGACTGTTCAGCGTGTGGCTACCGTAATACCGAACTAACGCTTGCGGTTAGGTTGTGGACGTGTCCGAGTTGTGGCAATATCCACGACCGTGACCAGAATGCGGCCCAGAATATCAAGAAAAAGGCGGTAGGGCATACCGTGTCAGCTTGGGAAGTATACACGCCGGTTGCGGTGGTAGCCCAAGAATCTCCCGGGCTTTAGCCGGGAGAGTGTCAAAAACGTATGATGTTGGTCGTACGTTTGTAAAATGAGATTTGGGTAACCTATAAATGTTAGTTTATAGTGGGACATGAAAAGTCTTTAAATGACAATGCCCACGACATGACTAAGTAACGACGAAGGACAATATTGTTAACAGCCTCTCTTTCTTAAAGATGCCTTGTGACCATTAAAGAGAAAGGGCAGTAGCTTACAAAACCTCCAACGCCAGTTTATCCTGCAAGCGGGTATAATCGGCCAATAAGCCTTCCACTTGTTTAGCGATTTCGGGCGTAAATGTGCCTACCTCACGACGGGTATAGGTCGATATGTCGAAGCCACGCAGTTGCAGGAAGTATTTCGACACGGTTGGGTACACGTTATGAATCACATCCATACTGTCGATCAGAAACTGCTGTACCTCCCCTACTTCCTGCTGTAAATCCGTGTGATTATAATGCTGGCACAACCAGACAATCAGCTCAGGGAAGAAGTTGCCCTGAATGCAGGAAAGTCCGGCCGAACCGGCCTTGAGCGATTCGACGGCATGAACCATATAAGCATCGTACAACCCGAAACCAGGTCGGTTGGCCAGTCGTATCTTCTCCCGGATCTGATCAATGTCCAGGCAGGTATCTTTATGGTAGATCACCCGACCCGTATCGACAAACAGCTTCAACTGCTCAGGCGAAATCAGGCGTTTATACGGTACCGGACACTCGTAAAAGCCAACCGGAACCGTATCCGTTTGATCCAGCAATTGAAAAACGCGGTCGTTGAACACGTCATCCGAATCGGTTTGTTCGGCTAGTAGCCCCGTAATCAGGATAACGGCATCCGTCCCTTTATCGGCAACCTGCTTCACAAAATCAGCTTGCTGAGCAATAGGTCCACCAAATGTACCCGTAGCCACAACAGGCACTCGACCATTGGTTACCTTGATGACGTGTTCGATGATCTGAAGCCGCTCCTGCTCGCTCAGTTCAAACATTTCGCTCGACAGGCAATTGGCAAACAACCCAGCGGCACCGGCTTGTAAGTATAGCTCCGTCAGTCGGGTAAGCGAGTCGAAATCAATAGCGCCACTGTCCGTGAACGGCGTGAGCATTACAGGGATAAAGCCCTTTTGCGAAGTTTTGTTAGTCATTGGTAAATACACTGGCCTCTTTGGTTTGCTCCGAAGGTCGGCCTTTAAGTTTAGTCAGTACAACACCCACCAGGAAAATAGTGAGCGTACCGACGACAATAATCATGTTGCTGTGTAATGGATTGCGAAGGTATCCGTACTCGTCGGGTAGCTTGGGCGAAAACGTCAGCCAGACAATGACGAGTACCCCGATCACGACGGCTGTCAACGCTTCTGCACTCTTCGTTTGTCGACTGATTAGCCCTAGCAGAAAGAGACCCAGCATACCAGCCGCAAAAATACCCGATAATGTCCACCAGGTATCCAGAATGCTTTTCACACCGATCATAGCCAGTCCGGCGGTCAAGCCAAATACACCTACCACAACCGTGGAAATGTGTAACAACCGAAGCTGTTTCTGGCTCGATGGATTCGAATTAATGTACCGCTTGTAAATATCTTCGGTAAAGACGGTGGCCGATGCATTCATCCCCGAACTGATGGTACTCATCGCTGCCGACAGAATGGCCGAAATAATGAGCCCCATCAGGCCAACTGGCACATTGGTAACCATGAAATTAGGCATCACCTTATCGCCATAGTCGGCAGGTTGCAGCGTCGATGCCAGTTGGTTCACTTCAGCAGCCGATGCACCGGCTGGTAATCGTTCAAGTGCGACATTATGCCGAATGACCTCAAGGAGCTGAGGGTACTGCTGATAATAGCCAAACAGGCAGGCACCAATGATAAAAAACAGCAGCGAAGCCGGTACATACAACCAAACGCAGAGCCAAAGCGATTTCGACGCTTCTTTCTCCGATGCCGTCGTATGGTAGCGCTGGATGTAGTTCTGGTCCATGCCAAAATTGTTCAGGTTGATGAAGAAGCCATAGAACAGCACGACCCAGAATGTCGATTGCGTAAAATCGGGGGAGAGACTACCCAGGCTGAATTTGTCGTGCGCTTTACCGATCTCGATAATGGATGAAATGCCCCCCGGCATCGCCTGCACAATGAGGTACATAATCAGCAAAGCCCCAAACGTTTTGATGACGCCCTGCACAACTTCGGTCCAGATCACGGCTTCCATTCCACCCATCACGGTGTAAATGATGATACAAACGCCCATCACCACCATAATGGTCTGCATCGAATACCCCGTAAGCGCCTGTAAACTCAACGCAATACCCAGAAAGATCGACCCCATCCGCGCCAGTTGGGTCAGCAGGAAACAGACGACGGCATAAGTTCGCGCCCATGAACCAAACCGATGCTCGAAATGCGTGTAGGCCGACACTTCGCCCGAACGCCTATAAAACGGAATAAAATACCGGGATGCCACAAAAGCCGCCAGCGGCATGGATAAACTGAATACAAACGAATTCCAGTTACCCCCGAAGGCTTTGCCCGGCACACCCAGAAACGTATTGCTGCTCAAGAACGTCGCGTAGATGGATAAGCCAGTAGCCCAGCCCGGTATTAAGCCGGAAGCGGTCGTAAACTGGTCGGCATTCTTGTTCTTTCGGGAGAAATACACGCCCACCAGCACCATGGCTACGAGGTACACAGCAATAACGCCAAGGTCGATCAGGGGTAAGTTTTTCATAGTTTTTTCTGGCATCCCAACGCAATCGGAATGGCAAGGTAAGGGTGTCTATTCAAAAATCCTTTCTCAGGCAGGGTCTTTTAAAACCTTCGGACCGCCACCGGAGCCAGTGTATTGCTTTTAAATACTTGTTTTCCGTTCGAAAGGACTATGAATCCCTTGCCTTTTCCGTAATGCTTCCCGGTTTTGTCGTACAGAATAGTCAGTATCTTTCCGTGATACAATACGTTGTCCAGACAAAACCAGTCCCATTTGCCCTCAGGAATGAGGGGATGAATTTCCAGAACGTTATCTGAACGGGGCTTGAGACCGATCAAATCGTTGATGATCAGATCAGCAAAGCCCGAATGGTTATAGAATTTACTCCGTGGATTGTCGCCTTTCAACCATTCTCCGGTCTTCTCGTCCTGATACTCACCCAGATAAATCGCTCCGTTCATTGTATGGGAGCGAGCATATTTCAGCAGTTCATCGTAAAACCCCGACTTGTTCATGCGCCCCTGATTTTTATAATCCGTCAGCAGGTTCGACAGTCCTTTCAGCGTTTGTGTAGTCGCAAATGGCCACACCGCCCCATCCCATTCGCAGCCATGCCCCGACCCATGCGTACGAAATCCTGGATGCCTGCGTTCAGCGGTCGTAATTCCCCAGGGAGCGTCGAAGCCACTTGTATCCGTTAGCTGATCCCATTGTCGGGCATAGTCCGATGTATCGTCGGGTAAATTAAAATACCAGGGAATAAAGCCAATGGCCTCACGTGCGTTAGCAAAAGCCCCATTCGGATACCTGACCTCGAAAAAATGAGCTTCTTTATTCCACAGGCTATCGAGCGTCAGCTTTTTCAGTTCAGTGGCCTGTTGCTCATACCGACGCTGAAGCGTATCGTTTTTAACCAGAGCGGCCATGGCTGCCAGAGCTTTGGCATTGCCATACATGTAGCTGTTGATGGTTGGGCGACGATTTTTGTCTTTCCGCGAGCCACTGATGGATTCTTCCATCGCATCGCGCACATCGAACTGCCAGAACAGGCCGCTGGGCAACTGTTTTTCCTGCTGCCATTTCCGATAATCGGCATCGAGTGTCAGCAGGTTTTTCTGAACAAACGGCTTGTCGAGGTTGACCAGATAACGTTTATACACTGCATCATCGACCCAGCTGCTGAATGCGTGAAACCGCTGCACTGTATGTTTAGGGTCGACGTACAACCAGAACGAAATATAGTCATCGATGTATTCCGGCGTATGTAGCCAGCGCCCTTCGTAAATATGATGACCAAGGGCGCTGCTGATGGCATTATACTTTCCCGCATGGTTCATCTTGGTGATGAACTCTGTGAAAATGAACCCTTCCGGTGTTTCTTTCAGGTGCTTCCGAAACGCCCACCAACGATAATAGTAGATCGTATTCAGGGCTGAGTCCGGGCAGTCGAACAGGGGGATATTTTTCGACAGCCACTCAAACGACTGATCGTTGGGCACGTAATTTTTGACAGCCTCCTCCTGATCGACTGTGTTGAAATAGTTGACGTATTGCTTCAGTTTATGAGTTGTCAGCACTTTAGCCGACTGAGCCTCCGCCCAATTGGCAGTCAGACAGGTCAGTAGCCATAAACAAGGTACGATTAAACAACGTTTATGGAGTGAGTTCATGCACTATAAAGCATATCGAAACGGGCCGTATCGGAAGAAAATTCAAAATTAATTAGAATAAACCGCTACGGAATATGCTATTTTCACAAGCCATTATAGGATGTTAGCGTGTTTGAGAAACGCATGAGCGAACAGTTCGTCTGCAATTGTATCGCGGATAGGCAATGGACTAAAGAGAGTTGGAGTCTTAAAAACATATTTTTATTAAGCCGTAAATTAGTTTACAATAAAATTTACAGTTTATCAAATTTTGACAATACGATCATTAATGGGACTGTAATGCGTCATGAATAAAGTGGAAATAATAGTAAATATTGCTCTTACCGAAGAATATGATAAACCAGCTACTATTGACTTGATCAATAAATATAAAGCTAACTGTATCGAACTTGCTAATGCTGTCATTGATGATCTTGATAATCATGAAGAATTAGATCCTTCGATTAAAAAAATTATCATTACTGATAATTACGAAACGGCTGTACAAGAGCAAGCTAATCTATGGAATCTCAGGACATATTATCATACTATAGGCAGAGGTTATCGCGGTGTTGGTAAAGTCGTCTATAATGAGCAAGAAAATAGACCAGAACGTTATATTTTTATTCCTAGCCACCTAGGAACCGAACAAATTTTCCCACTTGTTCTATACGGACTTGCCCTTGAGGTTTATTCAACGAGTATATTACCCAAACGGCTTCAATCTATCCGATTAATTAACCTCCCTTGGACTTTTCATAGCCATATAGAAGCTACTTTGCCAAGGTGGATTAAAACCTATTGGACACGCAGCAAAATTGCGGAGCGATTTGATCGTGAATTATTCGTTTATCGATCACCCGACGACTGCTACTCTGCTTTCTCACGTGATCTCAAAAAATTCCTTTTTGAGTATAATTGCTATATAGGTGACGGACAATCAGATAATACGCAAAGAATAGGTATATTTTGGGAGAAGCTTTTCATGTCAACCGAATTCTTAATTGCAGGATTATTAGAAGCGGCTCCTTACTATGATGGTGATTTACCATTTACAAATCCCGAGATTGCTCCCATTTTGAATAATATTGTTATAGAAGCAAAAATTCTTACTCAGGCTATATCACATCAAGAGCCATACTCAATTGAAAAGCTCAAATTAGGTCTACACGAATTCTATAAGCAACTCGGTATAAATATTATAGAGCATCCTTCTGCTATTGAAATTCGTCTGGTAAAGAATCCAAAACGTTACCCCAAGAGTGATATAGTAGATGTGGAGCCACGTTTCGTCTGCTTCATGGATATTCTTGGCTTTTCGGCAATGGTTGATGAGTACGACCAAGATTCATCATCTAATGTCCTTCAGAAACTTCAAACTGCTTTCAAAGAAGCTCTCCTAGTATTAACCTCGTATTCACAGTTTCAGAACATAGATGAAGATGAATCGGAAATTGAACATTTAGAATATCGCGTTTTCTCAGATTGCATTTGTATATCACTACCTTATTTTGACAATGAAGTCAATTACACTACGAATCTAACGCTGCTACTCACCTATGCACGAGGACTTCAAACCGCCTTAATGACCAAGGGGGTATTTACACGCGGTGGAATTGCATCTGGCCCATATTATATGGATGATAACATTTTGTTTTCTAAGGCAATGATCCGAGCATATATTATTGAAAGTAAAGAGGCTATTTATCCAAGAATTGTACTTGATAAAGCTATCATTGAGAAATTAAGTACTTACTCAGCTACATCGCTATATCTTCAATCAGTCTTAGCCTTACTAGCTAAAGACACTAGTGGCATTATATTTCTCAATCCGTTCAATTCTTCACAGAACTCTGTTAATCAGTTTAAGCATTCAATGGATAGTATTCAGACTTCACTAAATAATATCGCTGATATAGATGACGGATTTTCCAAAATAGAAGATAGTGTCATCCAAAATATAAGGGACTGGAGCCTTTCTCTTGTTGAGAATAATATTGATACTGAAGCTGACAAAATGCTTAATGAAGTTATACGAAGAGAAATACAACACCAGCGTTGGAGGTTAGAAATCCAAAAAAGTGAAGTATCTGTTGATTCTAATGCTTTTAAAAACATTGAAAAATCTTTATCGAAATACAATTGGTTAGAAAGTTTTATGAATTGGGCTACTGGCACATCTTTGACCAATTCTGCCGAATTTGAGTATTGCAAATTTTAGAAGGCAAAACACTCGTCAGCGACGTAAAACAAACTATTAAGCGGCCTTAAAGGTATTTTTTGCGTCATAGACCCGGACCTCAGACATCCGCGATTCAATCGCGGACAAGCTGAAGAGCAGTTTATAGTTTATATCTGCGGGTCCTGCTCGTAGATAGTCCACAACTGCGCTTGCGATGCAGATTTTTTAGCCAGTATAATTCGGGAGTTAACAGACCCTTTACTATCGACGGGCGTGATGTACAGGTCTGACCCTTTGAGTTTGATACGATAGGTGTCTTTTCCGGCGGAGATAAATTCATATTCCTGGTTGTCCTGTGAAGACACCAGCGGCTGCTGTTCCAGGTTAGCTCCCTCACATACCTTCCCGCTTTCAGGCTGCAACGTTTTGCTGGTGAACAAATTACGGAGTTGATAGGTATCGCCCTCTACATGCACGAAATCCCAGGTAACGCATTTCCAATTCACGGGCGAATAGGCAACGATGGGCGTTCCATCTGCTTTTCGGGCATCCTGAACCCGCAACAACTACCCAGTCTGAACATTTTTGATAGCATAGTGCCCCCGAATTGACGGCGGAAAGGCACTACCAAGACCCATATACAGGTCGATCAGAAGCAGGAAAATGAGTTTGTTTTTCATCTTGAGGAGCGTACCGTTTGTGTAACTTTCCGAATCGGCATGGTTTGCACAACGCATAATGCTTCGGAAAGTTACACAAACTTCGCTATTTGGTAAGCGTCAGATGCTCATTTTCAGCGGGATTACTATTATCCAGCTTGATGGCCGACGAATTGGCATCCATAATGGTCCAGGTCTTACTCAACTTGTCATAAGGCGTTTTTATACCAAAGCTGAGCGTTACCGTTTTAGAATCGGCGGGTGTCCCATAGTAGCTGTTTCCGCCCCACGACCAGGAACCTACGGTCGTCTGCCCACCTTGTGTTGCGGTAGCTTTTCCATCACTGGTGAAATTAATGCTGATGCTTCCCAGCGCTTTCAGTTTATCTTCGGTTCCCTGTACATAAGAACTAATTACCCAGGTACCGGGTGCCAGTATCTGAGGAAATGTAGTAGCCGTCGTGGCAGGCGCTACATCATCCGTACTTTTCTTACAACCCACAGTCAACGTCACAACCAGCAGCAGAGCAAACAGAATCGGTTTCATAGTAGCGTACAATTTTGAGGTGAATGATGCTACTAATACGAAAAAGTAGTGTGGCAGGTTGCGTTGATGCTACAATCGCGGACGAGCAACGACTCTTTAGTTTTCAGGAATGTACCAGAATGGAATCTGATAATACGGCTGGGACTTATTGACCGAATCGGGTACGGTGATGCGAAGTAGATTCCGGCCGGCTTTCAACCCACTGGTCATTAAAACGGTAGTCAGTCCGCGCTGCCCGTTGTCGGCACGTTGGGTGAACAGGAAACCCGGAGCCCGATAGAGCGAGTCATTTACATAGACACCAAAATACGACTCCAGTGATTTCAGATACCAGGCAGCCCGCTTCTCGCGTTTTTCTTTCTTCGACAGACTAGCCGGCCATTGAGGTTCTTTGAATCGCTTCGTTAGTTCGCTATCCAGCAGTTTGGGATAACTGACAAACAACCGAATATAGGGCTCACGAATTACGTCGGAC